>Ga0307516_10000911_pt1 | contig 40596 bp, 50 predicted proteins | sample 19_EM_MG_FD_203310 | JGI IMG/M metagenome (GOLD analysis project Ga0307516, IMG submission 203310) | Populus trichocarpa ectomycorrhiza microbial communities from riparian zone in the Pacific Northwest, United States - 19_EM | ecosystem: Host-associated > Plants > Roots > Unclassified | place... | reverse complement strand
AAAAAAAAAAAAAAAAAAAAAAAAAGAGAAAAGAAAAAAGAAAAAACGAAAAAAAACCAGCGCCTGATCAAAGTCCAGACACGTGCGTGCGTGGCCAACGGTTCGTCGGCGGCGAGGGCCCCCACCTTGAAATTCCTGTCCGTGTTGATATCACCCGCCCTTATCCAAAATAGATATAAAAAAACCCAAACAAAAAAAAAACCAATAATAACAAAAGCAAAATGTCTCATGTGAATTGGATCAACTGCAAAAAGCCACCCGAGCGGCTGCTGCTGAAATAAAGAGCTGAAATAAAGAAAGCCCCTGGACAAGCCGGAGATTGGTAAGGCTGATGCTGGGGTGGGAAAAAAAAAAAAAAAACGGAAGAAAAAAAAGGCAGCTGCAACGCAAAAGGCTCCAAAAACAGATGACCGCCACCGAAAGAAAGGAAGGAAGAGAAAGAAAAATCAAAAAATAACGCGGGGGTAATCCGGGGCCCGATTAATAATCGCTCAGCAAACAGCTAATGTGGAGAGGAGACAGAAAGAGAGAGCGTGGGGAGGGAGAGCCACCGAAATATGTAGGTATATCCGAAATAGATATCGAAAAATGGTCGGGTGAAAAAAAAACGAAACCAAAAACAGCCAAGACCTTACTCCCCTGAGCAAAACCCTCTAATGAACGCGGTACCAGTATAACGAGATCCGAAGTCCTCCGCTCTCCTTGCTTCGGCTCCATCCTCCTCATCTCCCCCCCCTCACTTCGTGCGGCGGAAAATCCAAGGTGGATAGACGTATAGATAACTTCAGTGATGTGGTCCAGGGGGTGATTTCAGCCTGTCATGGCGTGCAGCCGCTAGGCAGGTAGCAGCGGCCCGCCGTTACATGAGATCGACCTTGGCGAGCACACTAGCATCACCGCCCACCGCCAGCACCGCCGCGGCCGCGACCTCGCTCAGCTTCCGCCGCTTCTCCATCGCTTCGCGCTCTCTTCTCGCCTTGGTCTTGCTGCTGCCGCTGGGCGCCACGCCGTTCAGTAATCGGTTCGCGTCTTTCGGCGTGAAGTTGACGAAACTCATCTCTCTCGACGCATCGGCCGTAGAGAGCTGCAGCTGCTTCACCGCGGTGCGGATGGAGGTGCTGCTGCTCTTCCGTCTCGAAGCCGGGCGCGAAGCCTGAGCTTTCGCCTTGGAGGCCTTGGTGGCTGCGAGGGCAGCAGCGGCAGCAGCAATCACGGCCGTGTTGATGTTGCTGTGGCCGCTGCTGTTGGGCGTGGAGGGCGGCCGGGAAGGCGGAGTCGGCGGGATTGAGGACCGGCGCTGGGGGAAGTTGGGGTAGGTCGGCCACGATTGCTGGTTGTACCCAAAGTCGAATTGGAAGCCGGGCGATTCCGGAGGCGAGGGGGCTGCAGGCGACTTGAAGCGTCGCACGGTGCGCACATATTCCTCACCTGGCGAGGGTGGCTGGCACGCGTAGACCATCGCGGTGTGGACTTTAATGTACGGCTCGGCGGAGCCACCCCGGTCGAACGAAGCTGACGGTGTGTGTGGCGTCGTGCCATATTGCGATGCAAGGACGTGCGTGGAAGACTCACCATGCTGGGCCCATTCCTGAGTGCTAGCTTCAACCCTCGCTTTTTGCTCCTCTTCTGCCGTGGCGGCGCCCCACCAACCCGCCGCCGCTGCTGCGTCCACGGAAACGGCGTCGGCCGTCGACACAGGGGCCACTTCGGCAATGCTGTGTTCAGAAGTGAATGCCTGGGGCCATGCCGCCGCCGCACGCTGGCTGCTATATTCGTCACCGACGGGATGCGAGAAGGAAGAATGTCGTGGCTGCTCGACGAAAGCCGTCTCGGCCGGGTCGCTGCTGCGTCGAAGGGCGTACTGCTCGGAGCCGTCTGCCTCGTCTGGGGTCTCGTGGATCGGAGTGCTGTGCAGCGATGGCATACTGTGCGAACGCGAGGCAATACCCGCGTCGAAGGCATATTGCGTGTGCAGGCCGTCTGCGGATAAGCCGTCGCTCATATAGTGGTGCTGGCTGTTGTGGTGGTGCAACCCCGCACCGTTACTGCCGCAATACCGAGGACTGTCTGGTGCGGTGGCGATGGCGGCGATGGCGGCGGCGGCGGCGGTGGTGGTGACGATCATGTGGGGAAGCGGATTCTGCGTCAGTCCGGCTCCGCGAATAATGTCGTCGAGCTCGCCCGGCGTCAAGGAAGAGTCCGAGAGTAGTTGGTTCTGGCGCGCTCGGCGGTGGCAGTCCTCCATGCTTTTGAACGGCCGCAGCTCGTTGACGAGAGATCGACGCACCGACGAAAGGTCCCGGCTTTGTCGACGGCGGGGCCGTCTCTGAGCGGCGATGGCTGAGGGATTTTGGTGGAAGGGGTACGACTGCGGGCTCGAACCGACGGTAACGGCAGACGCTTGAAGGCTGGAGTCCGCTGTGGGCGATGGTGGAATGTCCGAGGGGGTGCTGGAGCGAGAAGTGGGGGCACGAGTGGACGAAGGAATGAAGGTTGGTAGCGGCAGTGGGAAGGACAAATTGTCGCAGCCGTTGCTATCGCTGATCGACTGCTGGTAGCAGATCCGGATGTGCTGCTGGTGGGAGTGGTGGTGGGGGCGGTGCTGCTGCTCCTGCTGCTGCTGCTGGTGGTGGCGGGGGTGGTGGTGCAGTTGGTGGTGTCGTGCGTCCGAAGCCCCAGGTTCAGTGGGACTAGCGTAGAATCCACGGAGACGTTCAGCGGGCGGCAGGGCGTGCGACTGGCTGAATCTCTTGGGAGTTCGAATTGGGCACTCTGTACCTAGGGGCTGCTGATACTCGTCGGCGAAAATTTGCTGGTCCGACGGACAGTCCTTATAGCGTTCTTGCATCTGTCCGACGGAACCCATGCACGCCGAAGACGTCGACGTTTTAGTGGCGGCTGCCTGTGGGTGAGGGCGCGCAGGCGATTCGCTCCGAGACCGTGCATCAGGATCTCCGGCAAGGTTTGGCGGAAGATGACCTGCAGCACTCGCCGGTGAAGGGGAGGGCGAGGCAGCGGGAGCGGGAAGTGGTGAGAGACCAGCGCTGGAGGCAGTAGCAGCAGCAGCAGCAGTAGCAGCAGCAGCAGCAGGAGAGACGGAACGCGAAGAGCAAGACGCCAGCATGGCGAACGTATGCACGGGGGGCGAGCACGAAGCTCGAGCCACGGAATCCTCAGCCGTTGTGACGATCGACGCCGCGCCCGCGCAACCTATGGTGGCGGTATCGAAGCATTGGCGATTATTTTTGGATGCGAAGGGAGGAGAGGCCATGGGAGAAAGCGGGAGGCGGGATTGCAGGAGCGGGGCTGACAATCCTGATTTCAATCCGGAAGATCCAGAACCCTACACCCTTGGCCGGTACTAATCAGGAGGGTATGGCAGTCGTACAAGCGTCGGACAGGCGGCGATGGGAAGAGGATCGAAGTCTGCGTTTGCGGGCCGGGAGGAGAGGAGGGTGGTTGGAGGGGAGGGGAGGGGATTGGAGGAGGAGGAGGAGGAGGAGAGGAGGGGGTGGCGAGGAGGAGAGGATTGCGAGCAGAACCGCAGATCCCATGGGAAGCTGGACTAGCACGCCGTTGCAGCAGCGGCCGCAGCTAGTCCGGGGCCGTTTCCTGCGATCCCGTTGGGAGGCAAGCGCAGTACGGGGCGCAAGGCGGCGACGGTTAGTCAGGATGGCCGAGCCGGCAGATGAGTGGATCGCACGAAGCAGAGCCGGCAGCCTGTTGCCAGCTCGTCGTGTCCGCCCGGATGGGAGGCTGGGGCTCTCCTGGCGGCGACGACGCTCGCGCAGGCAGCTCGACGTCCAGCCATGGGCGTAGCCGTGACTCCATGGGTGAGTGCGTCCAGCAATTCCGGGCCAGTCCGGCACCATGGCTGCTGCATCGCTCCCTGTCCGCCCACCGACGGCGAGAGCGCTCGCTGCTCTTCTGCCCATTTTGCCCATTGCCCTTTTTTTTTCTTTCCTTTTCTTTCCTTTTCTTCCCCATCCTTCCCGGTCCGGATCGCAGGCCAAGGAGAGCGCCATATACCGATCACTTCGCACGCGTGTGCGTGTCTCAAGCTCCCTCGAGTGCGTGTCTCAAGCTCCCTTGAGACCGGGACTGCGGGGTGCGTATATGCAAGCGGAGCTGTGCTTGCCAAATCCTGGCTGCCAGCACTAAAAAAAGACACACGCCTTTCCCGCTGCACTGCTGCAGCTGCAGTTTTCTTGCAGCATCTGATGCAAGCTGTGGTTGTTGTTGTTATTGCTGTTGTTGCTGCTGCTTTTGTTGTGTATTTGTTATGTTTTTGTTGGATGCAGACTCGAAGTCTCAGAAGGATCTCCGTCTGGCTTGCCGACGGAGATACGGCCGGACAGGATGACGATATGGATTGGGGGGGGAGGACGGGGAAGAGACCCCGCTCGGGTCCCGGGGGTCGGCTGTTGTGGCGCTCGGATGAGCTCGGGAGATCGGAAGAATCAACTCTGACACGAAAAAAACAAACAAAAACAAATAGCCGAAAAGGGAAACAATATACACGATTTTTTTTTAATTCAAACGTGAAAAAAGGAAAGAAAAAAACAATATCTACACCAAAGACAAAATGCGGAAAGAAGAACCAAAAAAAAGGAAAGGAAAGAAGAGCCAGCCTCCGATCGAAACCCCCGCGGGAGCGGACCGGTCGGAGGGGGATTGGTCTTGTGCACGTCGTCACAGTCGAGGGATGGATGGATGGATGGATGGATGGATGGATGAAGATGAACCGAACAAAGAAAGAAGGAAGAAAGAAAAAAACAAAATAAAGAAAATCAACGGCACGGGCAGCCCAGCAACGGGCGTGTTCCCAACGGCCCCACCACCAGCCTCTCCACAGCCAGCTCGAGCGCCGTCCGACGCCAACGTCCAGGCTCCATCGGGGATGGCATGGCATGGTGTGGTACATATTCCCGGGTTCTGGCGCTACTGCCGTTACGCAGCAGCTGCCAGCTTTCCGCGTGGGGGCGGCGGTGGTGAGGGCAGCCAGCGGGCGGACGGACTGGCGGACAGCAGGAGAGTATCTGTGTGGGACCGAAGGGACGACAGACGAGCGGACGGCGAATCGGCGTGGGCGAGTGTGAGCGTTGGCCGCCTCGGTGTGCGGTGGGACCGTTTGGCGGGGGCGCCCGCGGCCACGAGCATGGCAGCTCCACGTCCATCCCATCCGGCGATGCCATATAGCCGGCCCACTCGGCCGGCGCAACGCAGTGCTTCCCGGCGGTCGAGAACCGATTCCCCGCACCGTGCCTGCAGCGACCGTGCTGCACCGTACGCCTGCGCCCGCAGCGGAGCGCCCGCCGCAAGGAGGCCACGACGGGAGGCGGAACGTGCCTTCTCTTTCTTCTCCGCCTTCTCCGCCTTCTCCGTCTTCTCCTTCTCCTCCGTCTTCTCCTTCTCCTCCGTCTTCTCCTTCCTCCCCTTCTTCTCCTTCTTCTGACCGGCCAGACCGCCGAGGCAGGAGTCGTACACCATCGTTCGCGAGTTCCGATATCGTCATCGAGCCCATCCGTCTACTTTGCTCTCTCCGGACAGCAATCGCAACGCAACTGCCCATCTGCGCATCTCGCATTCGCTTCGATCTCTATCCAACCGCAGGCCCAGCCGTAGCTTCCGTTGAACGCTATCTGCTCAACCATCGAGAACGGCGGGAAAAAAAAAAGAAAAAAGAAAGAAAGCAGCAGCCGATCGTGCACTTACGTAAACGCGTGTGTCTCGATGACACCCACCACCACGTTGTTCGTCCGTCTTCCCCGTTCTCGCGCATTCGCTTCGGCTATCGGCGAGGCTCCTCCGCTCCTTCCTGAACATATATGTACATACATACATACATGCGGTTGACAGTGTCTAGCTGCAGTTCGAAGCAGGCTGTCCACCTAGCGGTGTCTCTGCTGTCTCTGCTGCCGTGCTGTAGCGGTGATGGCGGTGCCTAGCGTGGTCAGCCAAGAAGCATGTCTGGACGTGAGGTTTCACATACTGCACTCCTCCGCCGCACGGGAAGTGAAGAGGCAAAAACGTGGGATCGGAATCGGAAACACGGAGTGAAACGCCACCCACAGTCCGTCTGGCCTCCGATTACGTAAGCCAGCGGTGGGCGGGAAAATGGGTTTTTTCTTTTTTTTCTTCGTTTCTTTTTTTCCTCCTCTCCTCCTTCCTTCTTCCTCCTCCCCCTCCTTCCCTCCCCCTGCCTCACTCTCTTTTCTTCTTCCTTTCTTTTTTTTCCTTTTTTCCTTTTTTCTTTTTTAGCCGGTATGCAAGGTGGGCGCAATGTATCGCCGCCGCCGCTATGGCTCCGATTGTGCAGTGCAGACTCTCTGTGCAGAGTGGAGCCCCCGTGGGCAACAGATGGTGGGAATCGGGGTGGGAATTGGGGATACGCCATCCACCGACGCATCTCCACATCCGACCAGTCCCGTTGCGGCTCGTGCCACCTCCCATCTTGATGCCACCACCCAGCGCGATGCGTGCCGGATGGACAGTCGAGCACCCACGTCTCATCGCTCCGTCGCTCCCGTGTTTTACACGACCACTCTCCTCTTCAGGGCCGCACATATGATATCTCCGTCCGCAGTCCGTTTCGCGTGCGGACTGCACATACCTGCCCCGCCCGGTGTCTCGATGCCGAAGTGCGGCATGCGGAGGGCTTCGCCGCCGTACGATACAAGGAGTCGCTCCCCTGCCCTCTCAGATCTGGCGTGGAATGTATGTAACATACGTACGGCACTGTACGTATGTAGCTCCCCGAACAACGCGGATGTCCTTGCTGCGATCCATGCACGGCCAGCGACGCATGCGCCCAGTCAGCGCGGCGGCCTCGATCGCGCGCTGTCGCGTGGGAGTCCGGTAAGTATTCATTGTTCGTTGTTCCGGCGGCCGCGGGTGGCGACAGCCGTCGTCCGGGCACGGTGTTGGGTGCATAACGTAATATTGCGCGGATGTTGGGGATCCAGTCCGCCTGTCAGGGTTTGGCTTCGGCGCAGAGCAAAGCAGAGCAGAGCAACGCCCCGGTGCGGCCGACCATTGTTGTCGGCGAGATGGCTGCTCATAGGTGCTTGGATCCACTGCGTGGCTTCTCCGCACGCACAAAAACCATGGACTGCTGCCCCCCCGGCCGGGACAGACACACTGCAAATGTTCCCGGTGGGCGTGATGTGATGGCCCGATGGGAGGTTGCATTTCGGATGACCCGTTGTCGGCAGAGTATGTCGGTGGAGTAGAGTGCTTACTTTTGAAACAGACTCCCCAGTCCCCATGCGTGCGACTTGCAGATCCGCGCTAAACTACATGTTGACGGCGTTAACCGCTCTGGGCCGGACGGACGTGCTTATGTAACCCCAGAGACTAGACCGGACCGGGACTGGACCGGACTGGCCTGGCTCGATCACTCACATCAACTCACTAGGTACTCACTCACCCTCGAGCACCACCGGAGAATACATACATACCTCATACACACCTTCCTTCACACTACGAAAAGGAGGAGCGCGGACAGCCTTCCGGACGACCGGCACCGGGCCCGCCATAACCACATAAATACATACAACGGCATATGGGGCGAGTGTGCAACCAATTAACTGCAACTGCCGGGCGCACCGGCCTCGGTCCGGACGAGCTGCGATGCCGGGCCGGCCCGAGTACGCTCGCATCACCGACATCGACATCGACATCCGCTCCTATTCCCCCGGCCCCGTCCAGTCCGTACGTACGTACGTATCGAACCGATCGGATCGTGCAGTCTCCGTCTCACACCCATCGCAGCCAGATTCGACGGCAGCAGTCGAGCCAACAACCGGCCGCGAGGGGGAAAAGAAAGGAAAAAACGTCGTTTCAGACGGTCAACTCCGCAGCCAACTAACCAGGAGTACTCTACATATATACCGTGTTGGGGGGGGGTTGAGGCTGAGGCCGAGGCCGCGGGATCTTATCGCTCGATCATCCGTGGGGTCCGTCCGTCCGTCGTGCTGACAGCCATGCTCGGGACAAGAGTAGATTTGCCATGTCCCATCGTCCTTCGACAGCGCTAGTGATGGAGATGGAGACGGCCACCTCCCGGCCACCTTGCGCCAGGAACACAGATGGGGCAATGATCTGCTGATCCGGCGCGCTTACGCTACATAACTATATCTATATGGGAGTGGACACCGACCGTGTTGGAGCGGAACATGCAGACCAGGGGGAACGGCCCCCTCCAGACGAGGCAGAAATTGGCGGGATCATTCCGACCCCACTTTCCCCGCTCCGGGGAACCCCCACCCCCACCCTGTGCCGTTGCGTCTCCGTCGAGTTCGGGCTGGCTGGTTACATACATAGCTGGCTGGCCAGACCGACTCATCCGCCTTGCAAACCGGGCGAGAATGGTTGGGGGGTCCCGTCGCCCCGAGTCCGCTCCCCGCGGATCCGAAAAGGGGCGCTGTCCATGTACTGAATGCGTTCGCGGAGGCGCCGGGCAGCGACAAGGAAGGGGGGAGACCCCAACGCGACTGCACGCTGTAGTTATGTCTAGGGCACGGACGGACACACGTGACAGCGCGTCCGAAAGAGGGATCTGAGGCTGAAAAAAGGGGGATTCTGCTGTGCGTGGCGACTGGGGGCGGATATGATACCAGGACGGCGGCCGTCGGCGCAGACCGGTCCCGTGCATAGCCAGCTGTCATATACTTATGCCGGGATACATTCACGCATGCTACAGTAAGGAAAGGCGGCTCTTCCGACACGATACGCACACATGGAACCGCTGCGGTTTCAAACTCGCTCGGTGACTCGCATCCACGTTATTATTATTATTGTTGTTGTTGCTGTTGTTGTTGTTGGCTCAACTGCCTGTCTGCATACGGGGGCGTGGCGGGAACCGGTAGGACTGCAGTCCGTGCCGCGGCGGCGGCAGCAGCAGCAGCTACTAACCACTACAGTACTGGACGGCGCCGATACATGGGGGCGCTTGGGCGGTGCTGACTGGGAGTTCGCCACCGCTGGGGCATATCGATGGCGGTCGAGCACTCGGCTGCGGCCATGGGCTGGCGCCAGATCGTCTTGGATCGCAACATCCCCGGTGGGAAACGCACGTTGGGTCGTGCAGGCCCCCCAGACAATCCGCGGGGTGGGTGGGGCGCTTCCAACCCTACGTATCCGAGCATGTACTCTAGCTAACTGTCCACGGTAGATTTGGATTCCTGGTCCTCCCCCCCATCCGCTAGGCTGCTTGGGGCCCCGTTGCGACCTATATCATATGCTTGTCTGTTGTTATAGCTCCGCATCGACTTGCATGGCGCTCGGAGATGGCAGAGACAGAGCCAGCGATTTCCTGCCGCCATAGCGTCGTCCGCGAGGACGTCTGGTGGCCTCGCAGGTCGGGCGAGCTCACAACGGGGCAGCATAATGCCAACCGACAACAGCGTTGACGCCGACGCCGACGACGCCAGTGAGCGATTAAAGTAGCCGCGGTTTCCATCGGTCCATCCATCGGTCCATCCATCCAGTCCGAACCGCAAGCAGCAGCAGCAGCAGCCCAAAGGGCCTACACACATGATGGCCCCGCGGTGGCCGGGCGGGAGCCCCGACTCGACCGACCGCAGGGAATGCCCGGCCAGTCCGCTCTCCACCGTGCCCTGTCGATAGCACATATGCACGCATGGTTGTCTGTATGTCGGTATCTACGTGTGGACTTCTCGGCATCCGCGTGCGCTGCCGTGCGCCCCACATGCTCGCGATGGCCAAGGGACATGGCCACGCAATTGGCCTCCGCCGTCCAGAAGCACCTCCTCCTCCATTCGACTGCGGCTGGATCGGCCTTGGCCACCGCTATCACCACCACCACCACTATGAACACCACCACTACGAACACCACCACTACGAACACCACTACCACTACGAACACCACTACCATAACCACTACCGCTACCATCACCACAGCAACCACCCCTCCGCTGTCTGTCCTCCGCGATAAGCATGGCAGGATTGTGCGCCCACTTCCGACGGCCGTCCGAGTGAGCGATCTCCACTTCGCAGCGATCAGATGCGCCCCCCGCCGCCAGCTAGCTAGCTGAATAAGGAGTGGCCTGCGTGTGCTTGTCGGTGCTGTCATTCGAAGCGTGGGGCCGAGCATTGTCGGCTGTCTCCCGCTATCCACATGTCATGCGTGGCTGCATGGCTGCATCAAGAAGCATGATTTTTTGATTATTTTTCAGAAGAGAAAATAGCTGCTATTGGATTGGCATGCAGTCGGTTGGCCCCGTGTCGAAACGGCCCGGCGAGCGAGAAAGAACCGGACTGAGCACATCCTGAGCACAGAACTACTTCCCCACGCCGAACCGGCGGAAACCGAAGTGTGCGATGCACGGGCTCGCTGCCAACTGGGGCGGTTCCACGGCGGCGGAGAAGCACCACATGGCGGTAAGAAGCGGGCTATCTATGTATGTACACCGCTACCGTTCGCTAGGGACTGTGCTGCGGCTCTCTCGCTGTCGGCGCGAAACACGGAACGCGCGCTCTTGGATCTCTCGGAATGCCCCTCCCCCCCCTGGCGAGGACTGCGGAGATGCGTATCTGCACGTATCTGGTATCTGATGATCGCTTCTGCTTGTCCCCCCCCACAACGCCGCGCTCGGGGCGGCCCAGTCGTGTCAGCGCACGCAAGGAAGAGGATTCTCCACATCTCTTCTCGCAGTAACAGTGTGGTAGCATAACGGGCCTGCCAGACTTGCTGCGGCCGCGCGTGCATATACAGCGCAGCCCTTTCGTTCCTCCCAACGCACCACCCTCAGCCAGCCTCGCACGCATGCAGACCCCGTCCCTGCCAAACGCTGATAACCGCTGGGTGGGGGCCCCGTTTCGGTTCCGCCACCCCGCACGCACTTGCCATGCTACACACGCTTTCCCCCTCCAACGGCGCAGATTCTAGCGTGCGCCCGTGCTCCCGCCAGCAGTCTATCCAGCCGACCACTACCACCATGGGGCACAGCTCGTGCTCGAATGGCGACCCCGGGGCCGGTGCCGTCGGCTGGCCGTGCTCGGTGGGGTGGAGAGGGGCGGACGGATGCAACCTCCGCGCCCAAAGGAAAAAGGCTTGGACTCCCGCGAGCCGTGGTCCGGGATGGTGTGTGGCTATTGGACGACAGGCTCTCTCGCACGTATCAGTCACACAAGCTGATAGCTAGCCAGATAGATAGCCGTCTGAGCCGATCGTCCGCATGATATGTGCATTATGCGTACTTCGCCTACCACCACGCTGCACTGCCCGGCGATGGCGAGGATGGCTGGGCGGAGCTCTGGGCAGGCAGGCAGGCAGGCAGGCAGGCTAGGCTGGCTAGGCTGGCTGTGCAGACGTTTTGTGTGGCAAGGGCCGCCGTCCATGGCTGGGACTTGTGTACGTGCTGCGTTTCTGCACTGCAGCAATTGAGCCAGAGCCGTGCTCATTTCCGCTCGCTTTCCGTGTGTTCGAGCAGCATATATAGCCCGAGTGCATGGCGCCCCTTCCCCCCTCCTCCCCCGTCCTTTCCTTCTCCGCCTTCTAATCCATGTCTCTCTGCCACCACCCCCACTCCTTTCGGATCTCTCCGTGCAGCGTGGGAACCCGTCCACAGAACCATCCCGTCGAGCTGAGAGAGGGAGAGGGAACATCTGTTTATCTCGCATACAGCCTGGCCGGACTATGGCGAGCCCCGTCGAGCCGACGCTCGCGGCTGAGCTGCAGCGAGTGACAATTGGTGATTTACCACCTCGCGAATGTCACTCGTGACGAGCCATGCATGCATAGGATGCATAGGAGGAGTTACTCGGTCAGTCAGCCAGTCGGCCTCAGTGGGTGGGTATGCAGCCGCTAGTTAGCTCCGCTGCACCGGGGGTCCGGGCCAAGGACAGGTTTCAAACCAGACTTTTGTCGTTCCCCTTCATTTCTTCCTCCCCCTCCAGGGGGGGGGGGGTTCCTTTTTTTTTTTTTCTTCTCCTTCTTTTCTTCTTTTCTCCTTTCCCCCCTTTCGCTGTGCCAAGCTGTTACAGCAGCAGCAGCGGGGGACGCATGAATGCGGGAAAAACGAAGGAAGGAAAGTCGTGCTTATGTAAGAACCCTCCATCCGTCCGTGAAGTCGAGCAAGTACTTGTCCGGGGCGGAGGAAGGAGGTGAGAGAACAAGGCGGCAGCAGCACGTTACCTGGCGAAAAAAAATAATGCAACCCGCCCACCCGTTTGGCGGCGACGTAGGACCGCGACCACTCCCTCCCTCCCCGCGGCTGCTCCCCGGTCGATAGATACCGGTGGGGTCGGAGCGCGCGCGCTATCCGTCCCGCTCGGCGCGCGAGACCGCAGCGGCGCACCGGAGCGAGCGGACTGGGAGATTCCGCATCTCGGGTTGGAGGTAGATGGCCGGATCACGGCCTATCACTCGCCATCAGGACCAGGTCGCGCGAGTGGACAGAGGAGTAACCACATACCTAAGGGGAGACGGCTTTCGTTTGTCCTTTCTTTCCTTTTTCGTCTGTTTCCCTTTTGGGGGCGCTTTGCAGATCTCTCGCGACAAGGCCGGAGAGCGCAGTGGAAGGCGGGCGAGGAGCGTGCTAACGGTGATCCTACCGCGCGAAAGGATTATCAGCCCCGGATTTGGAGCGGTCCTGCTTGTCCGTCCTCGAGCAGCCCACTTACGTCGGTGGTGGGGCGAGAGCGGTGCCGGCGGCCGGGGGGGGGGGGGGAACAAAAAAAATACATGGAGGACTTGGGAATCGAACCCAAGACCTTCTCAAGTCACGGGCGATGCGAATGAGATGTTATACCCCTAAACCAGACCCCCAATATGTATAGTATATGTTTCACGCAGGGGGGATGATGTACAGGGGATGATAGCCGGGGTGTTGTGTTATCTACATGCGAAAAAAAGGGCGGCAGCCGGTGGGACGCGGTTGACAAGCGTCGGTTACATAGATACACCCCCCACCTTTTTTTCTTTCTTTCTTCTTCTGCATACATACGGAGAGTTCGACACGACACAATTCGGGACGAGTTGGTTCGGCCTTTTTTTTTTCTTTCTTTTTCTTTCGATATATGTGTTAGCGCTGTCTCCGGGACTTGTCGTTGATTGGAGGCACATGTCAAACATGGCCATCACATACATACATGTACCTAATGTGTGTCACAATGTCTTGCGATGCCCTACGCCTGCGAGATCCAGTGCTCCCGCTGCTCCGCGATAAGACGGGACCATCCCGATGTGAGTGCTCTATCTAGGACCACCACCCATCTGCCAGTCACGGTCCTGTTCCCCGCGTTGTGTTACCTGCATGCCTATCACTCGGTGAATCGTGCGAGGGCGGGAAAGGATTCCGCGCTGGTTCGGTTAGGAGTGTCGCTACGGCGGCCAATTGTTACACACTCCCGTCCCCCCCGGCTGCGCGCACGCCGCGGCCTCAATCATGCCCCGTCCGCCCCCTCGTGTTCGCTCGCATCGGGCTCCGACGTCACTTGTGGGGGGGTTTGGTGGGGAGCGGGTTAAGTGGTACATAACTATGCCGTTATCGTCACGGAACGGCTGACTTTCAGCTCGGGTGTCCAGTGGGCTGGCTGCGCACCTCTGGTTCGTGCACCTACTTCTTGTTTTTGCTTGCTACACTGTTCGACCGGTCTCTCACTCTGGGGTCCAGTTACCGGTGTTCGGTTAGTTTCCGGTTTGTTCGACAGCAAACCCCGTCAGCGGCTTTCCTTGTTACCCTTCACGTACATAACCGCCTCTCGAACGGCATCTCAGCCGCAAATCAACTGGTTTGAGCTCTCTACCTCATGTCACCGCTGACGCCACTGCCCTGCCGGTCGCTAACCTTTGGCTTAGGTTCCTCTACCTCCGATCCCATCGGTACGGCAGAGTCCACTACGAAGAGAGAAGGGAAGAAGAGAAAGAGAGATGCACTTCGTACACGGGAACCACCGGTCTTTGCCGCTCCTGACGAAGTCGGTGTTGCCCACCTGCATCTCGTGAGGCTTGCACCGGCCTCTCTGTGTTTTCGCCGTCTTCCTGATGGCCCTATTCGTGCCGCTTCGCACGCTGTTCCAGTCACCAGCACACACTCGACGTCCTGATCCCGAGGTCGAGAGGCAACCAGCCGCGAGTGTCGTATGTACCCACCCCCGCAGCCTGGCGAACCCCCCCCCCCCCCCTCGTTCAGGAATAGGGCTGCTGTGCTTTAGGACTGAGGCCGTGCCGCTATTTGGTAGGAGTCACCCCCCTCCTACTCAGCCGATTGGGCTTTTCGCCTTCTCCACTCCCTTCGTCTCCTCGCGTGGTGAACACACAGGCGAGAACATCTCAGGCCATCCCCGCGAACAGGTTAGAAGTGCAGTACCTGATTGCGGCAGAGTTGCTGGTACGAGCTCTGTCCCGCTCCTCGCCTCCATTAACCGCCGTTATCTACTTCTTCCACTCTCCACTGCGACCTTCTTGAACCAAGCCGTGCTGACAGGTAACTTGCAGGTTGGATATTGGCCCGTTGTTATTGTCCCCGTCGTCCCGCTTCAACACCTCCCTCCCCCACCAACGGCTCGCCGTTTTTGAAGGCCTAAGCGGGCCGATGATCCCACCTCTCCTCCACTAGCCTCCATCCGGAACTACCGGACGGGCCGAGCACCATTGCACCGCCAACTCGCTCACCCAGCGAATCGTTCGACAGCTTGCCCGACTTCGTGCCCCGGCGGCTTGTCCGTATCGCTCGGTGGATCGTGCCTGGCGGCTCCATGGCGCTCGGCGGTTCGGTTCGGTTCAGCACATCACTTCGCGTTCTACCGCTTAGATCGAGTGAGATGAGGCAAGGGATGCGTTCACGCTCATCGCATTCGGTTTGCTCGTCTGCGACTTGCTCCTCCCATTGCCCATTCGCTCGTTCGTTGGGAGATGCTAGTTGACTTTTTTCTCCTCTTGACGCATCATAGTCACGTGATTCGGGTTCACCTTGGCATTAGACTTCAGGTATAATCCCTCAATTGTTGTCTTCCTCTGCTCAGGGCGATCGTATCGACTACGGCTATTTAACGCTATACCTTCCCTTTTTTTTTGTGGCTTTATCTCTTTTTTTGTATTTAACACGATACACCCCGGTTTTGGCGAATAATGTTTCATGATCCACCTGAGTCCGGCACATTTCTTGTTTAATCATACTGGCATTCCGCTGTCCGCGTGATGGGCACGTTGCAAGCTCCCCCTCGATGTCCGCCCAGGCCTGTCCCAAGAAAGAATAGGCGCGTACCAAGGAAATCACAAATGGAAGGACGAAGGAAAGCGTGTGCCTGTCCCCTACTCCTCGTCTGCGGATGCCATGAAGGAGGGCGTTTGGAGAAACAGCGGTAGCTCCTCCCCGGCACCCACTCCTCGGCCACCTCTCCTCTTCCCGCTCCCTGCGCTCCATTTCGGCACCTCGTTCCTCGCGGCTTTCTCAGCTGGGAACAGCTTTCCGACATCTGTAGCGGAGAGGAAGTCCAGTATGGCCTGGCTGCGCCTCTCGTTGGCAAGGGGTTGATCTTGTTTTACTGGCCCTTCCCCCTCTTCCTTCCCCCCGCACCTTTGCCTACAGGATCTTCCGTTGGGCCTTCCACTCGGGGCACACCTTGAAGAGGTGGTCCCGTGACCGCGCCCGCTACCGGCACCACCAGCACTGAGCTGGTAGAACCTCGAGGCGAGACTCTCGGAGCTACCCGCAACCGTGCCATCCGGCTTCTGCCTGCTTGGCATCTTGTACTTCTTCCTGGAGGCCCGCCCTCCCGCCCACTGCCTCCTCCGCCGCGTATCAGAATAGCGGGTGTCCAGAGAGGACGGACCATGGCTAGCAAGCTCGCGCGCGGCCCCCTCTCCCACGTACCGTAACGGTGGGCGGGCGGGCGGAGAGGCTTTAGGTGCCACGAGCGAACTCCGGAGCGCGCGGGCGAGCGAACGCTTAGACGAGCGAAAGAGGTGCGACCAATGCCGCTCCCCCGATTCCTTCCACACCTCAAGCGAGAGATATCAGAGAAGAGGTGGGACGAAGCCCGCTGCTGCTCTGGATGCTGAGTCATCACCAGGAAGCGCAGGCTGCATCATGGGCGGCGGCCGGATAAGACAGTGGCTGGCAGTCCCAAGAGGCTTGCCTCTAGGTTCTACTAGCTAAAGACAGGGCGCTACCTCACGGGCCAGTACCTGGAGTGGACGAGGAACCAGCCTACTTGGGAACTCCGGGAGCGGAGAGGGAGAGAAGAGGAGAGGAGGATGGAGGCCGAGAAGCTAGGTGCCAGGCCGTGAGGAACCGCCGCTGTTTCTCCCCACGCCCTCCTTCATGGTGTCCGCAGAAGAGGAGTAGGATCTAGAGTCTACTTTCTTTTGCTCTCTCCTTTTTGTCTTTCCTTTGAAATCTCCTTGGTGCGCTTTCACTTTCTTACAGGCCCGGGCGGAGGGGGTAAAGGCTTGCGACGAGCCGCCATCACGCGGACAGCGGACAGAAAAACGGACAGTTTGTAACTCGCCATGATCTCTATAGGCCACACGCGAATTATTATCAACGATAATATCAACTCACCAGAGTCCCTCAATCTCCCACTAGAGTGCAAACCCCATCTCACGACGAAGCTGCACTGCGTGCGCCGCCCGGCCACGATTATCTTACAGCGCCATGCTACGATAGACTGGGCATCAAATCCACATGGGCATCAACCAGGATTCCACCAACGCTGAGTGCGCTGCCCTTGCAGGGGGCTTTGGAAAACAGCTGCGATGCGACAACAGCCCCGGAGAGGGTCACAATATTCAAAGATGTCCAGGCTGCCATCAAGCGCATGGCGGCCACGGACGAACCTGGCCTTGGTCCTATGCGATCCAGGCCAGAAAGCACATTGCGATGCTTCGGAGGGCCAGACCGGACATCGCCATATTGAGATCGGATGGTGTCCAGCCCCACAAGAATGCCCCGGGAAACAAGAAGGCTGACGAGTGGGCCAAGCTTGCGGCGGAGAATTTTTGACGCTCATGGGGTGGAATGGAAGCAAACTCAGACCGGTATGGGCCGTATGGCAGGCGGCCAATGCTCCTCCCCACATCCCTTGCTCATCTTAAGCGGTAGATCTTGGAAAAGCGATGGCTGGAAGCCAAGATGCGGGCAGATCCGCGGGTCACTGGGAAGGAAAAAAAATACCAGTAGATACTGCCGGCAGACAAAGGCGTGTCAGAAACTGGACTCAGCTCCGGCTAAGGCCAGCAAGCGACTACCAGCCGAAGACTGGGTCCACTGTCTTATTGGTTAGTACCTCAAGTGGAAGAAGAACAGAGCCTCGGCCGAGTGGTGTCCGTGCACTTGTGCGATATATATGTTGGGGATAGGCCAGGGCGGAGGGTAGGGAGATACACGACGAGCCGCGTTCGATTGGACAGTGGATAGGAACTGGTGGCCAATCGCTATCCGCAAATGTCCAAACCAACGTTAACGCATCATATGCTCTCACTCCTTTGCCCGCGCTGGCTGTGAAAAAACGGTGTAGTATTCGGTAGAGAGAAGAGGTATGTATAGCATTCTATGGTCGCAGTCGCGAGAAGGATATATGCAGGGCGGAGTGAAGGCCGCGGATAGTGGTTCTCGCCACATAGAGGTGTCTAGAAGTGGCGAACTCCGGTACATGGAAATTACGTGATTTCGTGACACGGGCTGTTACGACCCAACATTGTGATGTCAGAACTGCCGCTGGTCAGACGACGCCCTGGAGACGACAGCAAATCCTCAGAAATCCCACCTGTAGGAAACGAAAGTTAGTATTTTCTACATTTCTGGGCAATGGTCTAGTCCGTGACGCCCATAGGATGTCCGTTCCGGCTGCGGGGGGACAAGGGGTTACTCACTGTCCGGCGCAGTGATCATTCGGTCTCCGATCCTGCGGAAAGGTGCTGGTTGAAAAGTATGCCTGTGCCGCAAACGAGGAAGCGAGCAACGTGCAGACGGCAGCGTGGGACACAGAGCAGTCGCAGGGGGATGCACGCGAGTTACCCTTGCTCAGATTCATATCTTCATCGTGGAATTGTGTATGAGCGGGGGGCCGGAGGCGCTGCGTAACGATAGCTCGATCAGTGAGCGAAGCGAAGAGGAGCGTTGTGGTGGAAATCTCGCAACACTAACCATCTTTTTTCTATCACTAAAACATCCCTTTCCATCCCGTAAAAAAAAAAGTCAGTTCACAGCGAAGCGACTGAACAGTTCAAACTCCATCCTCTCTGCAGCCTTCGGACCGCTAATAATCTCACCCATGATGTCGGAACCGGGTGGAAAATCAAACTCGAAGATAGGCTCTCCAGCTCTCCTCATGTTCGCGAATACCGCCTGCCTGAAATGCCAACGCAAAAGCGGATCGACTGGTCGCCTTGGATCCTCAACAAACTGTTGATCGAGATGTTTACCGGCGATGCCCGATTCATCAGTTGTAAAGAAGACAATCTTGTAGTTGTCCTGGCAAAATCAGCAATTCAGACTCGAAAAAGTGAATGATATATATGTACATACATCTGGGTTTATTGAAAACTCGTAGCTATCAAAAAGCGCGTGAATGTCGTTCTTCAGCAACATCCCATTCTGAACCGAGTTGATTGATCCTGCGGACTCGGTAGCCGGCGGAATGGTGATCCATTGGCCAAAGTTATTCGCCTTCCAGTGCCCTTCGTATGCGAGCGGAAAGATGTGTGCAGCCTGCAAGCCAGTCCAGGAACCGTATTGAGCCCTTGCCGCCTGTCTTCCGGTGACAACACATCGACGGTCTCGCTCGCGAACAGCATCTCGGAACGATACGACACGGGTTCCGCTAGAGAGCGAAATCGTACGCACCAGCCAACGCTCATTGCTAACCTCAATGGAACCTGCTTGGAGCTCAACAAATGCTTGACAATGTACGCAAGGGAGCTTCTCACCCTCGGCGATGACATAGTAATTGCCAGGCTGAAGTGGCCGCTCATCCCTCGGGATATCCCTCAAACTATCCGTGACGTCTTCATGCCGTAGAACGAAGGGGCTAGAGGAAAACACGAAGACTTCGACCATCGCATAGAAATTTGCATTTGTGATACCGTTGGTGACAACCAGACCACCGAGCGGGTTCGCAAGGTCGTCAGGATGGTAGATGTGGACGTTCCGCCCTGCTGAGCGATCCCAAGACATTTTTTGTGGAGTGGTGTTCTGCTAAGTGATAAGTAGAGGCAAACCGTGAAAGAAAAAAGAATTCGGCTATCTACATATTTATTGAGTGCGGCTGCCGGCTAAGCCTAGTCTGTAGTGCCACCTTGCCAAGAAAACCAGTCGAGTGGGGAATTACTCAAAGAGGAAGGGCAGCCCTGGCCCGCGATGTAGGTATGTGTACCCAACAGCGAGACTACCTGCCCACCTACGAAAATCGGAAGGGGCCCTACGTTTTCCCCACGGATCGCTGGATAATCAATACATAGGGGTGACGCCGCAAGCACCCTGAAACCGGTGTCCTCCATATGTAATACATCACGTGATAGTAAAATTGGATTGTAGTTCATAGCTAGAACGGACATTTAGTGCTGCAAAGATCACCTTGACTGACCGGAGATGTCGGAAGGGTGGCTATGAAATCGACGCCGTGGAACGTCAAGAGTTGGCACCGATGGCTTGATTGAGGCTATGGGGGAGGATATCAAGGTGATTGAAGACGGTGTAGTCATAGTTCACGAGACAATTCGCTCTTCTACAATCGCTCTCTCCTACTTTTGTCGTGAGATTGTGAATGAGTGGGGTGCCAGAAGCGCTGGGTAATGATAGCCCGATCAGCGAGAGACGCGAATCTGCGCAGTGAAGAGAATGGAGTGACTAACCATCTTCATTTCTACTATATACATTCCTTTCCATCCGGTAAAAAAACAAAAGGCCAGCTCGCAGTGAAGCGACTGAACAGCTCAAACTCCATCCTCTCTGCAGCCTTCGGACCGCTAATAATCTCACCCATGATGTCGGAACCAGGTGGAACATCAAACTCGAAGATAGGCTCACCAGCTCTCCTCATGTTCGCGAACACCACCTGCCTGAAATGCCAACGCAAAAGGATCGACTGGTCGACTCGGGTCCCCAGCAAACTGTTGATCGAGATGTTTGTCGGCGATGCCCTGTACATCAGTTGTGAAGCAGACAATGGTCGGTCGTCCTTATCGCTATCTCGGACGATCTCTACTGTGCCGTGGTCGTCTGACTAAGGTTTCGCTCGGCGTAAACCCTGGTACGGTGTTCTATGGTCACAGCGCCGGTTCGGATGTAGAGAGGTAGGTCTGTGGAGAGAGATAATAGGCGTGGAGAAGAATCTCTAGACTAGCTACCACGCCCCTCCTTTATACCCTTTTCCTTCCCTCTGTGAATCATAGCAGCTTGCCCGCGAGTCTGACACCGTTCCTCCAACACAGAATGACTCAACGATACTTCAACGAGGAAAACACATGATCGCACTCGTAGGCTGCGCAACAACACTCTAACGGAAACACAGGAGAAAGGACGCGTACGCACGAGAACACGGAGGAGACGCGTGGGCGCGATGGCACAGAAGGGGCACGCACACACGATAACACAGAAAGGATGCGTACGCAACATAACGGAAGCACAGGAGAAAGTCGCGCACTCTCAAGATAGGGGCATTCCAGATGTCAGCTACCAGAGTGGCATCATGGCGGTGGTGGCCGTGGGCGTCGGGACGACGGCGGCTAACGTCGCAGGACAAGGACGCGGCGGCGGCGAGCCATAGTCCGGCTCCGGCGGCAGCGCTTACGAGCCTGTCGCGCCAGATCCGTGACACGCACGTAGTTACCTCCGTCCAGTCCGAGTATCCTAGCCATTCCACCCCACGGACGCCTGGCTCCTCCGCCGTGAGCTTGGCTCATTCGTCGGCCTTCTCGTTTTCTGGGACTACCTTGTGTACTGGGCACCATGGGATTTCGATGGTGATGTCTGGCCTGACCCTCTGCAGCACCACAATGTGCTTTCTTTAGGTATAATTACCACACCCAGCGACGAAAACTAGCAGAATACCAGTTATTTCCCCCCCAAAGAGGTTTCTTTTGAAAAATATTAGGCATCGGCGTGCAGGCCTTGGCATGTGCCTGATTCACGTTGGACCCACAACTAGTTAGTCTACATATTCTCACTCTGGACCACTAAATCAGAACCATCACTGAGCATCTTCGGATTGGAGGGTGGGCATGGGCTGCAGAAGCGAAAGCAAAACGGGCGCGAAACCGAGAAGGAGAAAAAGATGTATCCATCTACTCTAGAGTAGCTTCCCTCAACATGTTGCTTAGCGGAAGCATGCAAGAACATGTATGCAGCTTAACCACAGTTAAAATCGAGTCCATCGAGTCGATCAATTCAAAAAGCCAGCTACCTAACTGCGTGCCCGCCCATACTGGCTGCTACAGTTTGCCTTACCAATCCACTCTTTTTAACTGTGTACCGGATGTGGGCCAATCCATCACCAGGTAAGTACAGTACCGAAGCAAAAGTCTTGGTGATTCAGATTTGTCAGCCGCAATGACAGGGGTTTCTCACCCCCACTTGACCACGAAATCATTGAATCCAGTAATTGGATACATTAAAGGAATTCCCGTAAAACAGAGAATAGAATGAGACCAAAAGAACCCCCAGAACTACTAGTAGCGAATATGCCATCCCTTTCATGACTGCCTGAACCCGGTCTGGCATTACTTCCGCAGAGCCGCAAACTGCTTTGGAGGAATATTCTCCCAACAGAGAGGAAGAAGTTCCGCCAGTCAACTCTTCACCTTCTCCGTGCCCCAAGGGTAGTCGCCAATGTCAGGATACTAGTTCGGAGTAGTTGTTTAAGCAAAACCCAAGCATGATCGATTGGATTAAGGTCAGGGGAGTACGGTGGGTGAGACTCGAGACAGATGCCACAGAGCCCGAAGAAGGAATGCATGAGCTTCGCAGTGTGAAGTTGGCATTGTCTTGCTGGAAAAGAGGATTACCGAGGGCAATGCGCACGTCCTCAAGGACCGGAAAGAGCCAGCGACGTAGTTAGCTCTCGGTAGACACCGGCTGTGGCGGTACCATTCACGAGGGGAACAAGTGGGCCCCGCTTGATTTTCCCCAGAAGCAACCCCACACTATCAACTTCACCAGCCGATGCTTCACAGGACAAACGCAGGCCTTACCCCCACTTCTCGGAAGGTGTGCGGAAAACCAAATATGCTGCCCTGCCGGCCCCTTCTCGACACTGCATTCGTCACTGTAGATGACGAAAAATGCGACGATCATGCCCTTCGCAGAGTTGCTTAGCTCTCTTTGTTTTCCGGCCGATTTTTTCATACTTTGGGACCTTCACCATTTGGGGCTTCAGTTTCCCATGAGATTTCTTCGGTGTGTGGATCATGATGTCGTTGTGGTGGCAAGAGCGGGGTTACACGCGATGAGGAGGGATACTCGGTACCCCGGTCACTGTGGCTGATAAATGCGAATCACCAAGACTTTTGCTCAGTCGATCCACAGCTCCTACAGCCACCAATCTTTGCAAACATGCACAAAGAAACAAGCACCGGGAAATGGGCAGGAGATGGTCGCCGCTACATCTCTCACCGCTGCACACCAAACGCCCAGCGCATAAGCCCACGCTCCGTCTCGTTTCGACACGTCTCTCCCACTTGACACAATCTCCATAGCGCCCCCCACCCTTGAACTGCGAGGCTTCCCAATCAACGAGCGCCACTGGGCGGTCCTTGCGGAACTCAGCGAGAACATTGCGGTAGACCACGCCGTGGAACAACACCGCTCTCATGGGCCATTTGCAGCGCGGCGGGGGCGCCAGTTGCCAGTTCTTTCTTCTCTAGGGCTGGCACGAGACCCCTGCTCGCTCGATTCAGCGTGCCAATCGGCTGCAGGCAACGCGACCTCCGCAGAATTCACAGCCGACTGCCTCACTCCTTTCGGCGGCAACATCGTCTCCCATTTTAACGATTACATCGCCAGGATGAGTCGCGTTGTCGACTTCACTGGCCATTCTAGTAACCAACCTGTCACTGCCAGCGTGGGTGTCAGTTCCGGTTACAGCATGATAAACGAAGCCGACGTGCGGACGTTTGCGAGTGTAATGATGGCAGATGCTGTGATTCTGGAGATACTTCCTGAACCGGCGTCTCGACCTTTCGACTGGATTATTATGACTGAGAGGTCCATTGATGGCAACCCAGCTGGGCATCGTGCGACTCCAGACATGTCTTTGCCGGCGTTACGGCAACGGAGCCGGCATGACGGAAATCCCAGATGTGCTGATCGAGTTCAGGGGTCCCAGTATTGTGTGGGGAGCCAGGGGATCAGCAAGCCCCGCTCACGACCGGAGCGACGACGCGATTCGCATGACGAAGCAGCTGAGGAAGTACGCTCTCTATTCCAGCTGCCCGCGCACTGTCTTGATGGATGAGCGCTGCGCATTCTTTTTTTTTCTTACGGAGGCCTACGAGGATGAGGAGATCAGATATATCACTGCTTTGGCGCCTGCTGCGAACACGGCAAACCCCGTCGAACAGGCAACGTCGGCGATGGTGGATCCACCCCCCATACGTCGACAGCTGTCGACACTCCGCCTTCCCCGATTGAACAGACCCAAGAATGGGCGATCCGACGTCTCCTGGTATTCGCAGCCTGGCATGCACAAAGGGGATTCCTCCACCCATATCCTCCTCTCGGTTCTGTCGCTGAATTAGCCTGCGACTCACATTCCTTCTCAAGATAGGGTTGATCTCTCTTTCAAGCGCGTCACACGGATCAATGCTCGCTGTTCCGGGGGCTTCCTTTGGAGAGGTGATTATTGATGGGGTTTGCACCGGCAAAGACACTGTTTAGTGGGGTCACACACGCCGTGACGTCATAGGTTTTGTTAAGTGTATAAAGTGAGCCAGTGCCGCCTGACACCAGAAGTAGCAGCAGCAGTGGAAATGGTACCAACCCCAGCAGGAGGTATCAACACTCGGGCTATCGATAAGCTCCAGCAGCAGGAACAGCTTGTCTTCGCAGCCGGCGTGGCAGTAAGTGAAGACGCCGAAGCTACCGGGAAGGATGTCTTTCCGCATGTGCAACAGCGCCGCGTACGCGTGTAGCTCGGGGAACCGCTTAACCGTGCTTCCGGGTCATCGGATCGTCCATTCTTGGGTCTGTTCAATCGGGGAAGGCGGAGTGTCGACAGCTGTCGACGTATGGGAAGTGGATCCACCATTGCCGACGTTGCCTGTTCGACGGGGTTTGCCGTGTTCGCAGCAGGCGCCAAAGCAGTGATATATCTGATCTCCTCGTCCTCGTAGGCCTCCGTAAGAAAAAAAAGAATGCGCAGCGCTCATCCATCAAGACAGTGCGCGGGCAGCCGGAATAGAGAGCGTACTTCCTCACTGCTTCGTCATGCGAATCGAGTCGTCGCTCCGGTCGTGAGCGGGGCGTGCTGATCCCCTGGCTTCCCACACAATACTGGGACCCCTGAACTCGATCAGCACGTCTGGGATTCCGTCGTGCCGGCTCCGTTGCCGGCAAAACAACATGTCTGGGATCGCACGATGCCCTGCTGGGTTGCCTTCAATGGACCTCTCAGTCATAACGATGTAGTGGTGTTGCCGCCGATAGAAGTGAGGCAGTCGGCAGTAAATTCTTCGAAGGCCGCGTTGCCTGCAGCGGATTGGCACGTTGAATTGGGCGAGCGGGGGGTCTGGTGGCGTGGCACGGGATCACCGGCTAGGATATTGGCGGCAGAGGGCATTGAAATGCTGATGGTGAAATTGTCGGTGGGATGTGGTGTGTTGAAGGGAACTGGTGAATTCTAATTCTCAAAAAGGGGGGTGTGTGAGTGTGTAGATTTAGATTTAAATCCGTCATTACTCACAAGCGACCTTATTAGATCATGGTGAGGCCGAAGGTCCGGACCCGTCGGTCCTATCCTCCGACTACCCTATCGCGGTGTAATCACCGCGACACCGATCCTAAGACACTCGCTCATACATGAATTGAAGGGCATCGGTAGTGGGCGCACGCACTAAGGCCTGCTATACCTCAAAAAACGGGTTAACATCAGTCAGTCCATCCCTCGCAAGGCGGGTTACTCACGCACTATTTGGTGGTACTGGGGTCAACTCCCATCCCGTTCTACTACCCCTTGTGGTGTGTACAAGTACTGGGAGGTTCTTCTGTTTCGATGTCCTCATTCCTGGCCGCACGTGACCATACACACCCCGCAGAGATGTGTCAACAGCACGCCGACCCGCAATCTCGGCAACATTATGCCATACCGGAGGTCTCCTTCTCTACCACCCTCTTTTCTTTTCTCCCTCCGCCACAGAAGGGTTCACCTTCCACGGCCACCTCCTCTTCCCCAGCATGTCGCACCAGCGTAGCCGCAGACTGTCGACGAGAACCGAGCACGGGGCACACGGAAAGATTGGAATGTACATATGTATAAGGATAAACCCCCCCAGCGTTCTCCGCATTTTGACACACAGACAGCCGTCGACCGTCGGAAGCACCTTTTTTTCTTCAGCCTCTCCCTGAATCCTTTCAACATGTACCTTGTGGAAGTACGGAAGTGTTCCCAAGCAAGACCTGGGCTTTTTCGCTGCCACGCCCATATTTAGACACCAGCAGCCATGTTGATGTCGGTAGAGCCGGCAACGGTGGAGGATCATAATCCGTCGGGAGTATTCGGTGGTGTGGATTTGGTTGCTGGGTAAGGACACCGCTATAGCTAGAGTCATGGGGCTTGTTGGAGCCGATCTTGTAGCCCGAACAACTTTACGAGCATGGGACGATGTTTGAGATTGCTAGAGGTCTAGCTACCGGCGCTCGAGCGACCTATATATCCTCCCACCGCGCTTGGAAGAAAATACAGGAGGCAAACGCCCAATCCCCAGAATGCTCATGATTTCCAAAGTAACCCCAAGCCGAACTACTCTTTTATCCCTACTATGCCTTCGTTGCTACTATCCCTTCATTCCCACTTGCCACCTCACTGGCCGAAATTCTCATCTGGCACCTTAGCACACCTTCAACTGGTTGTAACTTCTGTAATATCACAGGTTCGTGGACGGAATGGATGCTGGTCGTATCCTCGTATCCTGGAGTCCCCAGTGGTCGCTGCTCAGCTTATTTTTATCGCCGAGCCTTATCAGCGGCGATGTATGCATAGGCTTGGACGTTGGTGAAAGTGGCGGTGGAGAAAGTCACCCACCCCAGAAATTCCAGCACAATTCGGTGCATCCTATTTCTGCAAAACAACCTTTAAAGGAACTCGGTTTGGTGCTGATCTGACATTCTGCTTGTTTTCGCTGGGGGCCTGGTTTGGGTATGTCATATAACATCTCATTTGCATCGTATGTGACTCGAGAAGGTCTTGGGTTCGATTCCAAAGTCCTCCATGTTTTTGTTCCGCACCATATCAAGGCGCTGGCTATATACCGCTCGCAGAACCCCGGCATCACGGAACGGAAACAGCCATTTACCCAATTACGTAAATGTTCTCCATTTCTCGCTCTTAGCTACTTGGCAATCGCACAGTAGTAGAATAACTACATCTAACAAACTACCAGGCTCGCCAGCACCCCTATACCACGGCGCCTCCTGGTCAACGAAACAGGTTGGGATGATCCAGCAACAGCGACCCGGCGGCACCCGGCGGCGGCTGCTTCCAGTCGCGAGTCCGCATCGCCGCCACGGCCGATCTGGACTTGCAGCGCGATTTCGACGGGCGCTTGACGATCTCGCTCAGGTCGTCGCTCTCGTCGGGCAGGTTGCGTTTGGGGACGGGCTTGTCGGGACACTCGGCATAGGCTGGAGGCCGCAGCGGAAATGCCGTGCCCGCCGACGCGCCGGTCGTCGCCCCGAACGACGGCAGCGTCGGTGGGCCGTACCGCTGGAAAAGCAGACCGGATTTCGTGCCTCTCACGTTTCTGCCGCTCGGGCGCCCCGTCGACGGCGCGGGCGGTTTGCCGCCCGGCTGCACGGGGGCGCCCGCGGACCACTGCGAAAGCCAGTCCGGCTCGCCCGGTCCTTCGTTGGGAGTGCTCGCGTCGGTCGGCTCGAACGCGACGGGCAGCGAGGAACCACCCGGTGCGGTATTGCGAATGTAAACTAGTTTCCGTCAGCGGAGTACGGCAGTGGGGACAGGCGGGAGGCGGACAGATCATGCTCACGGTGGCGTTGCGGCCTTGCGCTATAGCGTTGCCGATGGGCTGCGGATGCACCTCGGACACCACTGCATCGTTGCACTTCCACAGCGAGCCGTTTTTGACGACGTACGACCAGAAGTGCTGCGCCCCGTGGACGACGACCGCGTGCAGAGTGTACACAGGCGGCTGCGAGAGCGCGGGGCCGTACTTCCGGGTGTCGAACGAGGTCGGGAAGTGGAACTGATGGCGACTCTTTTCCGCGGGTCGGTCATGGACCAGGCGAGTCAGCTCGATTACAAGGCATTTCGGCCACAGTCTGGATCCAGCGCAGAATCTGGCGCTTGACAACTGCTGGTGCAAGCTGGTCGGGCCCTTGGTCATGTCCACGCTGAGAAGATGCGTGAGCGGCGTAGCCAGGGAGATCCCCGGCGCGCTAAACATGGGATAAAAGTCCACCCCCTCGCCCTCCAGTTTCGAGAGGATCATGGTGAACATCTCGCTGACGTCCTGCATGTCGTCGCTCCCCGCCAGACGCCCCATCAGCGCTTGCATCCGCTCTCCACCGCAGGGGGTGGTATTGTAGCTCGTCATCATGTCGAATATGTCGCACAACATCGCGGAATCTGGACAGCGGTTAGCCAGTCGTTCGGTCAAAACGGAGGATGCGAAAGGGGGCCCAACAGCTGCCCGGCTTGGTTCCACGGAGTAGACGATAGCGGATACGTGGGATATGAAAGAGACACTGTAATAAAGAGTTAAGGGAGCATACGTTCGCTCCGTTACCGAGTCCCCGCGGAGCTCCGGGAGGGTACGGGGGGGCCGGGTCTCTGCGGGTTGAAGCCATGGGATCGGTGGTAGTGAATCAGAATACTGTGGGATGTTAGGGGAGAGGTGAGAGTGAGGATGTTTCCTCCGAAAGGGCGGGTTTAACTGAGCCCCCGCCGCGGCACAATATCGTCGAAACGTTCAACACGGAAGAACAGTCATGGTTCAACTTGTGATTGCACCCCTCCAATGAAGTAAGTTGCAAGTAGCCAAGCGTTCACTGGGTCACTGGCTATATTTGGTATATCTCGGGGGCAAAGGAAACCCCGTTGAGGACCAGGGAAATACACCACCGCCATCCGCGGTGTGCATCCGCCATTACCCATCCCGCTCAGCCTCCTCCAGCAGCGCCTCCCTCATCCTGTCCCTCAGGAAGGGAGTGAGCCGCATGACGCCGGCGCTAGTGACCAGCCGATACATCTTGTTCTCCTCCCAGTCGCCGCCGTGCTCGGCGTTGACGATCTTCCCGTCGCCATCGACCAACAGGCTTCCGAGGATATCCTCGGGATACGGGATGCGCCCGTATGCGGGCACCGCACGCTGGTCGTGAACGTGGACCCAGCCGCCGACGCCGCCGCCTCCGGCACCGCCTTGGTAGTTCGTCGCGCCGCTGCCGCCCTGGCGCACGCGCCTGCGCTGGTCGTTGAGCAGCGGCACGCCGGCATGTGACGCGAACTGCAGCGCGTCGGACTGGACGCGGGGGTCTGCTGCAGCGTGCGCGCGCACCACTCGCCGCAGGATCGAAAGGAAGTAGCCGTTCTCAGCGAAGGACCGCGGGGTCGGTGGGAGCTTCGTTGTTGTGCCAAGCGCGACGCGCAGGCTCGGCGGCGTACCCTCCAGCAGTGAGAGGATGTGGCCCGAGCCGGTCGGAGATTCATGCACGAACTACACACTTGTTAGCACCCGTTGCCGACACGAGGAAGGTGGATAACTCACTATGTCGGGATTGTCCGCAAGAGTCGAGACCCCGCAACGAAACGGCCCCGTGAGGAGCAATCGTCTGGGCCTCAGCAGTATCGTTTGCGCATGCGGACGGAGGACAGACATGGTGGAGTTCGTGTCGATCGTGACTTGACGGAGTCAGGATTGAAGGGTGAACCCAACTAACGCTAGTGGATATGACGTTGGTTGTGATCGATGGTGGGGTGTATGTCCCCCCACTCACTAGCGGCAAAAAATTATCGTAGGCCCTGCGAATCTCCGAGATGAAACCAAAAAAAAAGATATTAGCAACACCTCGTTTCGATCGAGGGACCTCCGGGTTATGAGCCCGGCGCGCTTCCGCTGCGCCATGTTGCTGGCTGGCATACTATCAGAAGAGAATACTACGAACCCGCTCCCAGTCTGCTCGCACCAGGATATCTAGAATTCGACCTCTTCGACCTCTTTTATCGGTGCAGCTACTCGATATCCGTACGCAAGCTCGATCGCTTCCACGTTCGAATTGCCACGCAGACTCCACGGACACAAACCTCCAACGAACGATCAACTGTGCGAGTAACTCACAGAGACTAGTACTGTGGATGGCAGCATGTCGACCGGGAGCCGCAGAGGCTCGCGGCTTGGCCCCTCCAGTGCCTACACAAGAACAGGACTTCTGTTGGTTGGATCTGACATCACAATCCTGATGTGTCACCACAAGCGGCTTCATGGTGTAGTTGGTTATCACATGTGTCTAACACACACAAGGTCCCCAGATCGAGCCTGGGTGAAGTCAGCTATTCTTTTGCGAACTCTTGTTTTTACTCTAATGCGGAAGAGCCCACGAATTGCAATAGAGGTCTCCAAGTTGTATCGAGACAATACTATCCGCGCTTCGCTCTGATAGATTCGCTACCATCCTTTTTTCTTCTTGAACTTAGTAAAAGTGACTCCATTGGTACAAGCCGGTAAGTATAGATACACTAAGACACTGAAGTTGGTTGCAGCATCTTCATCCCCCCTGGTGCTAAAAAACTGGAACCGTGATATATATACATCGGTAACCATCAAAAAACGACACTCATTCCTCATAAACAATACTGCACCGACGCCCATCCATGTGCACTGAATCTAGCGATCAACAATGTAGGCCGAACTTAGGACTCTGGTTGTTCGAGGCTATGGGAAGCGAAGTTAGCACCCGTGTGATGCCTGATACATACGAGGGGAACGGGAATGCATACAGACTCCGAAGCTCCTCTCATAGGCAACTTTATCCACAGAATTCCGTTTCGCGGGTTCATCGAAGGCCTCGAACCAGAGCCAAGGGTAGTCTGTAGTCTGCAGCCAGCATGCTACGGCCTTCCAGTACTTCTGCTGGTTCTGCACGGAGGGGGCAGCAGCACCCCAGTTGTTTCCGCCCGTCGGCCATCCGGTTTCGCCTACGGCGAAGAACTTGTTCCAGCCGATTGCCTCTCTCGTCTCACGGATGTTCTGTTTGAGCCTCTCCAGAGCGCGATCGACGTCGATCTGCTCCCAGAAGGGGAACGCGTTCATGAGGACGACGTCCGAGGCGTCGGTTACGGCACGGTTTGCGGGATCGACGAGCATGTTCCAGGTGTCGGCGGTGCCGACCGGCGTCCAAGGAGATTCGAGTGCCACGTGAACCATCCCCTTGACATCTTGGATTGCGTCACGTCAGCTTGCCGTCGATGAGTAGGGAAACGGATCCGGCCGACCTTGTATCTGACTGGCCAACTCGGCTGGGGCCACTTGCTGGTTGTATAGACTCTCGGATCCAACGTTGATACCACGCAGCCATTTGGCAGTGTCGGGAAACCTCCGTATAACGGACTCAAGGGCAGCCTTCTCGGCGGCGAAGTTCCCGGGCGGATTATTCCAGACACCTACGCCAGGCGCTCAGCAACCGCAAACAGCAACACCGCAGCATCTGTGAATCGTACCGACCCACAGCTTCACCCCAGTCTCTAATGCCGCCGGAACAGCATTCGAGAGTGCGTCGCAGCCGCTGGTGGAGAAGAGCTTGGCCGTGTCGAAGGTTCCCCTGCCACCTGTGCTCCACGATTTGGTCGTAGCAAAATCTCGCCGCCAGTCGAGTGTGGTCTTGCATGCGCCGCTCGCCGTGTGATGGGCTACGAAACGAGAAGAAGCATTAGTGTACGTCAGGTCCGGCAGAGACTGGCTAACGAACGCAGGTTGAAGCCGGCAAAGTAAGGATGGCAGCCGGACAGTGCCGGGAAGACGGAGAACAGTGGGACAAAATTCGAAAGCCTCATCGTGAAAGGGGGGGGGGGGGGGGAGACCGGTGGCAGTGACGGATGATGCTTCGTAACTATCGCGGATCTCCTACTCGAACAAATTGCCGAACGACGGAGGAAGAGAGGTTGGCGGATGGACAGGGAGGGAAGAGAAAGAGGGCTGGGAAGAGACTACGCTGCTGCACTAGAATAAACCAGGCTCCTAATGAAGCGAAGGACCGTCTTCGTGTCACCACGCCACAGTCCTACAGCAGGGCGCACATCCATAGGCATGTCCAAATGGCTCAGGACTTTCCACGGTGACAATTGTGTATGAGCAAAGTTGTAGAGTCGTTAAATCGCCGGCCCAAACCACACAGGTATCACAGCAGTCGCCACGCTGTCGGAATATAGTCTTTAAAGAATAATTGCACATCGACCGACGGAGCACTCCTAATACGATGGTGCATTTGATGGATGAAATGGTCGAGTGTCCAGAACGCAGCAAGCTTGTAATGCGAACGCAGTCTGGTGGAGCTAGAATGAAATGTATATCAGGCTGGTACGCACCTGCTGTACGATCTTTGCATCATAGTTTCTCACTTATGATAACTGGCTGGCATCGGTGCCTCCCAACCAATCGCCACGACCTGACAAGGTCGCATGCTAACCTACGAACCATAATCGCCATCACGCCCTTCAACAGATCTGATATTTTCAATCAGCCCGAACGCCAGACCCAGGTCTTTGCTCAGTGAGGAGTCACGATCACTGATAGCGCCAACAGAACGGCGGGGCATGCGTAAAGACGACGAATTTGGCTGGGGACGCTTTTTTTTTATCAGCCTGGAATATGTCGGCGCTGTACAACATTGGGGAAGTAAAAGAAAGAACCCAGAGAAAAGCGGAAAAAAAATGGAGGACTTGGGAATCGAACCCAAGACCTTCTCAAATTACATAAGATGCGAATGAGACGTTATACCCCTAAACCAGACCCCCATGAAATAATCGATTTATCCTTTGGCTCTGTTGGCCCTACATAAATACTTATTTACTAATAATCGATATTGTACATACGTGCAACAACCAGCACTGTCTTGCTTTGTAAAAAGGACACCCTTTGTTTCCCGCTGTATGCACCAAGCCACTGATGTGTCTGCACACCAACCACCTGTGATAACCGGCTGAAGGTTGATCTTCATACATACCAAAAAAAAAACTACTCTGTGACCATATCAGCTCTGCCCACTCAAGACCCTTCCCTCCACATGGAGCCCCGGAGCTCGAGTCTGCAAAGCGCGGCAACGGCCTGCGCCGGGAGGGTCCCCACGCGAAGGTATTCCCTTGTATTTCGGTATGTACATACACCGCACAAAAGCATAGAAACCCCTCGCCGGCCGCAAAAAAGTAACTAGCAACACCTCGTTTCGATCGAGGGACCTCCGGGTTATGAGCCCGGCGCGCTTCCGCTGCGCCATGTTGCTCGGTGTATTAGTAAGCGGCAGACGAGCAAGTATAAATCTTGGTGCCGTCAGGTAGATGGTAAACACGATCATAAGGTGCCACGCACTCCGTCTCTCTCTTTCTGTCCTGAGCCGGGGCTGTGGACCTCGCAGCAGCGGCTAGGAGTGGCTACTCTGACCTCCTCCCCAAACGTGCCTGTGAGTATCGTCGGTTTCGGAATGCGTGACAGCGTCGACGGGCGATGACTCTCGCATGTCTACATACCTCTCACCACCTTCATCGCGTCCTTTCATCGTCCTAAGTTGTATAAATGCCCCGGCACAGGTTCGATATCACAGAACAGACTGTTCAGCCCCACGGACCAGATCACCCTGAATACCTTTTCTACATAGGTCGCATGCGAGTATGAATAAACAAAAAAAACCCACTGAATACCAACCGCCACAAGAAGCGCACGCGGAGCAGAAAGAATCGTTCACCTACATAGGAGCATACAAGCAGACATGTAGGTACAGGGAGTGTCAAGCATTGGGAAGCTACACTACAATCTAGGTAAATCTCCTAAAGAAACAAAAAAAAAACCGCACCAGCCATCATAGGCACCTATCGATCCGTCGCCCCTCCAACACCAACGCCGAAAGGAAATCAAGTCGTGAAGCTGCGTTCCGCAACGGCTCTAGCAGTAGCACCCGCACTTCCGGCCCCATCGGCGCCGCCGTCACCATTCTCTCCCGCCGGCTTCGCTGTCGGGACACCACTTGTCGTCTGGGTGCCCAGTGGCATGCCACCAGATTCTTCGGCGATCTTTCCCAGCTTCCGTTGCGGCAGCATAGCGCACTGATCCCCCTCGACAACGCCGAAGCCGCACTCCCTGATACCCTCTTCCTTCGCCTCTTTGTTCTCCTTCGGTAGAACAGGTTGTTTCCGCTTCCTGTTCTTCCTTCTCGCATTGAGCTCCGCCAGTTCGCGTCCGAGCTTCGTCTCCCGCTCCGTGTTCTTCCGTCGCTCCTCGAGGACTTTCTGCCACCCCTCGCGCATCCGGACGACCATGACCTCTTCCGCTTCGGCTCCGGCCCCACGACGGAATTGGGCGAGTTCGCGCGAACCCTGGAAACGGCGAGTTCGCATGATCCGCTCTAGAACCTTGCGGTCGTGGTTCTTCCTAGCTTCGCGATGAATCCCCTTGAGGGAGTAACCTATCACGCCTGCAAATCCAGCTTGAGTCTTGAACACCATGCCACCAACGCCCTTGCCCACTCCCTTGAGAGCGCCTTTGACGCCCTCATCCTTAGCGCCATGATACGGCTGCGTTATCAGGCCGGTGAAGCCGTCATAAATACCGAGCGCGAGCTCTTTGCCGGCTGCGCGCATGCCGGAGTGGAGCCCGGTAATGCGCATTGGATGCCGAACTTCGTCGCCGTAGAGGCGCGGAGCGTTGTGGAAACCTTGTGCTATGGCAAGCGAGACGTCGAGTGGCGCGCGCACGGAGGAGCGGACAATCTTGCTGCCAGACTTTTTGATGCCGTGAGCGACGTCGCGCGGGATGCTGCGTTTGTGTTGTTTATTGTGCTCGGCGTGTTCAGCGTCGGAGGAGGAGGAGGAGGAGGAGGAGCTCGTGGTGAACCAATCGTGCTCGTGAGATTCGGATTTGCGGAAGCGGTCACGGAAGCGTCGGCGAGGGGTGGCCGGTCGTAGTTCCTCTTTGATGTCGACTTCTTCGTCGATGCGTTTGGCGCCTTTGATGAAGGACTTCGGAACACCGATTATGCCCTTTGCCACTCCGGCGATGGATCCAAGGAATGCTGAAAGGCCACCAGAGAGGGGCTCGCCGGGGCCATCGAAGTCGTTCCACTCCGTATGTCTCAGCCTGCCATCATCGTTAGCATGCTACAGCCGAAGCGTTCGGGGTAACGGCCATACAATCTCAGATCCTTCCAGTCCACTAGTCCCTCCTCGGCCAACCAACTAGCAGCAAGCGGACTCAGCCTCATCTTGGTGTGTTTAACCCTCCATACGGACACCCTTTCTTCAAGGATATCACACCTGATCCCCGGCCCTCCGGTCCCCCACTTGCCTTCGCCTGGTCCCATCGGCCCACCCTCACCGTACGTCTTCCCCCTCTCGCACAGCCCGCGCTTTCCCTTTGATTCCAATTCGTCGAGACCCTTGTAGAAGCTCCTCACTGCGTTCTCGGCGCCATTGCCATCGTCCTCCTTGATGGTCTTCGAGATCTTCTGGGCAGCCTTCTGGCACTCCTCACTCAACAGCGTCTTGATACCATCCGCCAGGTTCTCTACGGTTAGTTCCTTGTGGGGTACGGGTTCCGGTCCTGCACCGGCTTTATGGATCATCGCACCCCAAAACTGCTGGTCGCCGAAGAACGGAACGACCATCGTCGGCTTGCCATGGAGTAGTCCTATCGCCGTTGTTCCTGCGCCGCCGTGGTGCACCACGGCGGATACGTGGGCAAACAGCCAGTCGTGAGGAGTATTCTCAAGCATGTGCACATTATCGGGTACATCGTCAGCACCGATTCCACCCCAGCCTTTGGACACCAGTGCGCGGACACCAGTCTCTTTGATCGCACCAAGGAGTGTGGCTGTCAACGCATCTGGATCCTCAACAACTATGGAGCCGAACCCAATGTAGATTGGTGGATCCCCAGCGTCGAGGAACTTTTGTAACGCGTCGGGCGGCTTGTAATCTTTCGTCTGGTCCAGGAACACGAAGCCAGTGATGTCGATGTGATCGCCCCAATCAGCCGGTTTGGGAATCAACGCCGGAGACCACATGTAGGTATATGGTACCTTCAATCTCGATATCATACCCGGCGCCCACAACGTCGCCACGGGCTCCAAGCACAGCGTCTTCTCTCTGAACCGATTCACCAGATCTCCCAGCCCTTGCCACGTCATCATCTCGACCATCGGATATGTGATAGCGTTAGTGTGTTCGCTACCCAGATTCGAACTCTGAATAAATGCGAGGGGATGTGGGATTTCTTGTGTCGGCGAATACGGGAACGTGAACATCAGGTGCAGCGGGACTCCCAGCTTCTCGGCACAGTGTACGTGCGCAAAACTCGGGGGATTCGCGATGATGGCATCGGCGATGAACGGCTCCGCCTCGGGGTCGCCGTCGTAGGAGCGGCCGGTTTCGGATGAGGATACCGTCCGCGCCGTCTCCGAACTCGCCCGTGGTCGGTAGTTGTCCGAGGGCTCGACACATGCTCTCCAGAAGCCGTGGAACATCTCGTACATCTGTTCGCGTCGTTTGGCGATCTCGCCATGCTTTATCGCCTCGACACCGGGCACTAGTCCCTACGTAGATCACGCACACGATCAGCTAACTCACCCGGACGACTCAAGCTCGCCGCATCAACGTACCGGATTCTTGACCATGAAAGCCATAAGCTCACTAGGGTCTCCTCCAACGTCGAAGAACTCGATCCCATGGTCCGTCACGAACTCCCTGAAAGCACCGTGGGTCGCCAGTCGCACCCTATGGCCCCACTGTTCATTTAGCACCTTCGCTACGGCGATGAAGGGCTGCACATCTCCCCTACTTCCTATAACCATGATGACAATATTCAGTTTCGGCGGCGCAGTCTGTATATCCCCCTGTTCCTTCTCCTTCTGGTCCCTGACCACACTCGCCAGTTCGCGCTCGTTGAGCTGTCCGAGCAGTGAGGATAGTGGCCCGTCGCTGACTTTGTTGAGCGAGATATGAACACGCCCGTCCCGCGGCGAGACGTGCGCCTGTGTGTTGAACTCCTTGTGTGAGATCGACAGCGAGCTCAGAGCGCCCGTGTCGAGTGGGGGCCGTCGAGAGGACGCGGCTGCGGAGGGTGGCCATGTTTGGCAGGCGGAGCGGCGCGCGGCGAACGTCGGTCGTTTGTCGCGAGAGCGGGGGTGCGACATCGCTGCTTGTTGTTGTCTGGAGTGGAGGATGGGAGATACGGGGCGACAGGAAGGAGCGAGAAGAGGGGTTATGGAGCTGTCATATGCAAGTACGAGAGCTTTGCAGCGTTCCCGCCGAGACCTCGCTGGGTGGGTGTTCTGATCCAAGAAAGCAATTGAACGTCAGGGCAAATACGTCATACTTCCATGTTCGCCCTTAGCTAACGCCAACAACCCTGCACGCACATTGCCGACGCAACGTCCGATTAGATAAATGAATCCCCGGAGATCTCCAAATTTCAGCAATGCGTGATGGCAAATGTGTGAACGTGGTGCTGAGTCTCGAGTCTTGGGTCTCGAGGGCTCGGTTCGCTCGCTGTCGGGCGGGCGGGCTTGGTTTTGCACCGAACAAACTAAACGAGTACATGTGATCGATTGACTTTTGGGTTTCTTCAACGAACAAAGAAAACATGTATTCCGAGTGAAGTGGGAACAGGAGAAAGCAGAATAGGGGAACACGAGGTAGAAAGAGAAAGGGAGATGAAGACAAAGCCATTGTGGGGATGGGGATGGGGACGAGAAAACGAAATTGAGCATAAAGACCAAGCACGAGTAACCCAAAAAGCAAATACCTAGAGCATCGAGCCGCCGCCGTCCAACCAAGCCAACCCAAACCCACCCAACCCAATCCAACCCAGCCTCCCGAATCTGGCTAACCCGACCCAGCTTGCCATCCCCAGCCTACCAACCGAAATCAGAAAAATCCCATATCCTCCGAATACCTTACCCAGGGCGCCAGACCGTAAGGGGAAAAGAAAAAAAAAGTACACCTGTAAGTAGCAGAACACAAATGGAACAAAAGGCGAGCATAAAGAATCAGCGAAAACAGAAGGAAATAAACATGATTCCTGAGCACAAGAGGTGTTGTGCTTGTGCTGCCCTGTTTACTGGGCCGAAGCAACAAGCGCTGCGAACACTCCAACGCCTCCCAAGACAAATCCGGCCATGGTGGCAGCCGCCAAGCCAGCGTAGCTGGTACCTCGCCTTTCCGACTTGACTCTCTTTGAGGGGCGCTCCTCGACCTCTTCCTTCTGCTCTGGCTTCTCTTCAGAGATCGTAGCCGGATAAGCTGCGAGCGAGGGATAAGCGATCTCGTTCACGGCAACTTCAGGTGCGTTGGGCAGAGTCTCCTCGAATACTGGCGCCGGCGGGATCGTGGGCAGAGGTGCTTCAACGTTCTGACGCTTGCGCTTGAGGCTAGGTGGAGGCGTGTTGTTCAGGATAGAAGGGATATCCAAAACGGGGGAGGTATTCTTCGAAGTGTACCCACAAACTGGTGCAGAGCGTTCGCTTAGTGGCGGACTGGCGGGGGTCGGAGCGACTGTCGGAGTCCCGACCTTTCCCTTTGGTGACTCGTGGTTCATCATGTCTTCGATCGAGAACTTGTTGTAGCCAGCCTTGTTACCCTTAGAGGCGTCTTTCTTGGTTGGCGTAGCCGGGGTCCCAAGCGTCTTGACCGTATCCCCATTTGTGTTCCTGTACTCTTCATCGTCGCTACTCGATTCGCAGAACTCTCCCATGCCGAGGGACTCTTCTTCATCGAAATCGCAGTCCTCGTCCATCTCCAGTTCTTCACCGGCGGCGTAGTCAATGGCGCGGGACTTAGCTCCAGCAGCCTCTTGAGTGATCTTTTCCACCTCGCCACTGAGCTTGCTATGCAAGAAAAACCTCGAGATGCGAGGAATGTTTTTGATCGTATCCGGCTTGTCGTCGCGTTCATGGGAGAACTCGGCGGGGCCTGCCCACTGAGGCATATAAAAGCAGTCGGTGGCGGCGACGTGGTGTTGTTCTGCGCTTACTCTGGCGAAGTTCTTTGCCCTCGATTCGAAGAACTCGCGTTTGTCCGTATGGTTGTTCGGAACCCAACATCCATGGGGAGCGGGGACTTGGGACGGCGCTGAAAATGCAGCGGGTGGGGGCGGCACGGGCGCCTGCTGTTGCGGAGGTTGGCGCTGCTGGATAAGCGGGATGCTATCTGGTCGTCCGATGGGGGGGAGAACGGAAACGGCTGCATGCATGATTAGTGAGTTGGCTTCTAAAAACTCGGGATGATCTCGAATTCACCTTCCCGGGCTGGAATGAACGAGCCCATGCATTCCGAGGTTGGCCACATATTTGGGGCTTTGGAACCCATGGCCTCGGGAGGCGAGGAAGGCTCAGATGTGGCAATGTTGGCGACGACCTTGGTTATAGATTTATTTTCGGAGGCGTTTGAGGATTCCTGGATGGAGTCATTAATCTCATTATCCATAGGCTTGTCTTCTTCCTCCTCTTCTTCTTCTTCGATAGAGTCACGATCGTCATCATCCTCGTCATCATATGATAGCGCGAACATTCGCTCGTCCTCATCCTCCTCTTCGGCTTCTTCCTCAGCGTCACTCTCAGCGATGCTGGCAGACCCGATATTCTGGCCGTCAGACTTCTCCGTGGACGTCTTCGGTGAATGGAAAGGAGCTGGTTCGATCTCCTTGATAGTCACGTCCTTATCTTCTTCAACGAGATCAGTGACCCTGATCGACTTGCTAGTGCTCTCGATATGAGTGCTGTTCACGAGGCTGTGAATGGTCGACGTCCGCAGAGGAGGGCAGTCATCTCTCTCGGCAAGTTCCGTCTTGCGCGCCTCGGCCTCACGATCTATCAGGTCTCTGAGCGTCTTCGCTTTATCACCGTACCTCTCAAGTACCACGTCATGCAGATGCTTGCAGACAGTTATGTTAGTCCTCTCGTGGCTTTCGGGGAGGTCCTCGCCACGGAAGTACGCAGTGCGGTCGCTAGAAGAGGCCGTCGACATCTCACCGGCTGGTGATTGCGGAATAGAAGGCGCAGGAGAAGAGGCGCGACCGGAGCTGTCGGACATGTGCTCGTCCTCCGAATGTTCGTCCATCTCTTCCTCGTAATGGTCTTCCTCTTCGTCTTCCTCGTTACTCTCATACTCTAACTCCTGTGTGGTCACCCCGTAACCACTACGCGCCTTCGTTTCCGACGGACGAGGGCTGGGCGACCTGTTGAACATCAGTAACCCTGCGACCAGTGTGCGGATGCGAAAAAACGTACCTCAGACGTTCCCACTCAACTTCACAGCGGAAGGTCTTGGCAGGATAAACCTCGTCACCTCTAGTCACCTCGGCTCCAAACGTGACCTCAGTACCCTGCTGAAGCTCGGCGGTCTCATTCGGGTGGAGCAGTAGCCCATTGACGAATGTCCCGTGCATCGATTGGGTGTCTTGTATGATAATCTGCGGCGAGGGTTAGACAATGAGGAAGTCGGTAGATCAATGTGGAGTCCGAGCACAGGCACAGAAAAGAGGGAAGCAAGTGAGGGCAAATATATAGGCGGGGCAGAAGAGTATAAAATAGAAACCCAAAGCACCGAAAGACTGCAGTAAACACAGAAGTCAACTAACCTTGCGATGGGGCTCCAAAACCATACGGACCTCCGCATGAGCCCTACTCATGACCGGGCTCTCGAAGAAACCGTTGTTGACAGCTGCGAAGAGTCCTTTGGACTCGTTCCTGCTACTCCGCCCAATTGGAGCCGAAGATTTTTCAGCGGTGAGCTGAATGGTGCGAGTGAATTCAGTGCTACTGTGGCTCTTGACGACAGTCGAAGGATACGCTCCGGGGACCGTGGAGTTTTTGGTGTAGTGTGGGTGCGGGTGGAAGTAAAGGTTTGCTGTTGCATGCGGTCAACGGCTGTCCTTGTCGGTCCAGAGCATCCACACAAAGCAGAACAAGCAGGCAACGGCCAAGAAAGTTCTTTGAGAAACGAGAAAGAAAAACTTGATTGCACACAAAGGTTCACTTTATTTTCGCATGCGACGGAGGCAGGGGGACAAATATTATGTACCGCCCACACTGTTCAACGCTTGGAAGGAGAAGGAGGGTGCGCAAAGGCTCAGCACAGCAGAGGAGGAGATGAGGAGTACGAGGCCAATCGTAGGACGTGCGGGGGTGGAGAGAGAGAGGGGGGGGGGGGGGGGGGGGGGTGCACCCACCCCACGAATTTTTAAAAACCACGGAAAAAAAA
>Ga0307516_10000910_pt1 | contig 40607 bp, 22 predicted proteins | sample 19_EM_MG_FD_203310 | JGI IMG/M metagenome (GOLD analysis project Ga0307516, IMG submission 203310) | Populus trichocarpa ectomycorrhiza microbial communities from riparian zone in the Pacific Northwest, United States - 19_EM | ecosystem: Host-associated > Plants > Roots > Unclassified | place... | reverse complement strand
CGTCATCGGCCAGCCGGGACGCGCAAAAAGCCTCGAACACCGCCTCGCCGCCGTGCTGGCGCAGCAGCGCGGCCTGCATGCACAGCGCCAGGTCACGCGCCAGCCGACGGGCCTGGGTTTCTTCCACACCGGCGTCCACGCGCAGCAGCACCGAATCGAGCAGGCGGTCCAGCGCCGCGTGGGCGCCGCGCGCCGGTGCCGCCTCACGCGCCAGCGCCTGCGCCACCGGGCCTTGCCGCAGGGCACGCAGCAAGTCCAGCGCCATGATGTTGCCGGCGCCCTCCCAGATGGAATTGAGCGGCATCTCCCGGTAGACGCGGGCCATCACGCCTTCGCCGCCGGCCTCGACATAGCCGTTGCCGCCCAGGCATTCCATGGCTTCCTGCGCAAAGTGGCTGCCGCGCTTGCAGATCCAGAACTTGGCCACCGGCGTGAGCACGCGGCGCATCACACCCTCGTGGCCGTGCGGGTCTTGGCCATGCTCGGTGCGGTCCACGGCGCGCGCCACGCGCAGGGCCAGTGCCACGGCGGCTTCGCTTTCCAGCGCCAGGTCGGCCAGCACGTTGCGCATCAGGGGGTGCTGGTCCAGCGGCTTGCCGAAGGCACGGCGCTGGGACGTGTGGTGCAAGGCCAGCGACAAGGCCTGGTGCATGAGGCCGGCGCTGCTCAAGGCGCAGTCCAGGCGCGTCAAGGCCCCCATGCTCAGGATCTGCGGAATGCCGCGGCCGGCTTCGCCCAGCAGCCAGCCGGCGGTACGGTCGAACTCGACTTCCGCGCTGGCGTTGGCCTGGTTGCCCAGCTTGTCTTTCAGGCGCTGGATCGCCACGCTGTTGCGCGTGCCGTCGGGCAGCATGCGGGGCACAAAGAAGCACGACAAGCCGGCTTCAGCCTGGGCCAGCACCAGGTGCGCGTCGCACATGGGGGCCGAGAAGAACCACTTGTGGCCGGTGAGGCGGTACAGCGGGCCCCAGGGGGTGTCGCTGTCGTACTCGGCACGCGTGGTGTTCGCGCGCACGTCGGAGCCACCTTGTTTTTCGGTCATGCCCATGCCCAGCGTCACGCTGGTCTTGTGGGCGCCGGGCAGGGGCCGGGCGTCGTAGGCCGTGCGGGCAAGCGGGCCGCTCCACTCGGCATGCAACGCGGGATTGGCACGCAGCGCCGGCGTCACGGCGTAGGTCATGGTCACGGGGCACAGCACCGAGGGCTCCAGCTCGGTGAAGACCATCAGCCCGGCGGCCCGCCGCACATGGCTGCCCGGGCCGCCGGACCAGGGCGTGCCGTGCAGGCCGTGATGCAGGGCGCGCGCCATCAGCGCGTGGTAGCTGGGGTGGAACTCCACCTCGTCGATGCGGCGGCCGAAGCGGTCATGGGTGTGCAGCACCGGCTTGTGCAGGTTGGCCAGGCGCGCCTGCTCCTGCAGGGCTGCAGAGCCGGCCTCGGCGCCCAGCGCGGTGAGTGCCGGGTCGTCTGCCCGCTCACCGTGGAAGCGCAGGGCGTCCTGCAGGGCCTGGTGCGTGCCGAGCAGGTTGACATCGGTCCAGGGCTCGCTCTGGTTGGTGACTTCGTGCGTGCCTTGGGTCATGGGGTCGTCTCCGCATCCGGGTGGGGGAACCGCGTCGTCCAGGATGTTAAGCCGCGGCCCGGTCGGCGGCGGCCGAGGGCATGCGACACTTTGTTCATCGCTTTCCCGAAGCCGCAATGAACCCAGTGATCCATTGGCAATGGTCGCCCTTTGCAGGGCTCACCGCGGCCCAGCTCTACGGGATGCTCCATCTGCGGCAGGAGGTGTTCGTGGTCGAGCAGCGTTGCATCTACCTCGATGCCGACGGACTGGACACGCAATGCCTGCACTGCTGGGGCAGCACCTTGGCGGGAGACTTGGCAGCCTATGCACGCGTGGTGCCCCCCGGCCACGGCTTTGACGGGCCGGCCATCGGACGGGTGATCGTCGCGCCGGCGTGGCGGGCGTCAGGGCTGGGCGGCGTGCTGATGGGCAAGGCCATCGAGCTGACCCGCGGGCAGTTTCCTGGCCAGGCGGTATGGATCAGCGCACAAGCGCACCTCCAGGCCTTCTACACCCGGCTTGGGTTCACGCCCACGAGCGAACCGTATGACGACGAGGGCATCCCGCACCTCGACATGCGGCTCACGCCGCTGCTGCTGCCTGGTGCCGCGAACCGCGAGGCACCGGCACCTTCAGCCGGTGCCGGGCCGCCCCAAGGCGGCTGAGAACCCGCTTGGCGGGTGGTACCGGTACCCCGGTGCCGGGTGTTCACATCTCAGCGGCCGTGCCGCCCGGCCCTGCCGTGCGGTTTCAGCTGACGCGTACATGCGGCAGCACGCCCTGCAGCGCGTTTGGGTCGTGGGGCTCATCATCGGGAGATACCGTCACAGAGCGCAGCTCGCGCAGCCCGCCGAGCTTTGGCAGCAATTCAGACAGGCTGCCGTCATTCAATGCATTGCCATGCAAGCCGAGCACTTCCAGGTGTTGCAGCCCTGCCAGCGCTGGGATCAATTGCCGGGCATCGGACGCCAACAGGCCGTTGTTGCCCAGGTTCAGCTCTCGCAGCTTGACGCAAGCCGCCAGGGGATAGGCCAGCGTCCCCCACTGATGATTTAAAGAGCCCATGCCCTCAAGGCCCAGCGTCTTGAGCCCGCCACCCACACTCTTAAGTACTCTAGCCAGCAGGTGGCCGTTCCGGCATTCGTTATTGCTCAGATCCAGGTGCTGCAGCCTGTTCAGGCCACGGAGCGTTGGATCCAACTTTTTCAGCCCGTCCGCGTCGATCACGGCAATTCCAGCGAGGTTCAGGGTCTGCAATTGCTTCAACTTTTTCAGGATGGGAGCCAGGGCAGCACATCCTTCGCGGTTCAGGCGATTGCCTCCCAGATCCAGGGTGTGCAACTGCGTCAACTTGACGAGAGCATCTTTCAGTGCGGTCAATCCATCCACCCCGAGCGAGGTGCTCCGGAGGTTCAAATCCTGCAGGTTCGGTAGAGCCCGCAAAGCAACCGCCAGGAACGAATGTCCGTCCAGCCCCAGATGGTTGGATTGCAGGTTCAAGACCCGCAGTTGCGTCATCTTTTTCAGCGCAGGGGCCAGTTTTTCCATGCCGGCAGGGCCGATCTGGCACTGCCCCAGATTCAGCTCATGCAGCAAGGGGATGGCCTCCAACGCCCGGGCCAGATGCCCGACGGTTTCGCCGCCGAGTGCGTTGCTGGCCAGGCTGAGATTGCGCAGGCTCGTGACGGCCTGCGGACCCTTGTGTCGCCCTACCCGCCATACCAGCTGGGCGGCAACGGCCCGGCAACCCTCCAGGCCGATGTCGTTGCCGCTCAGATCCAGCGATTCCAGTCGTGCCAGGGTGGCCAGCCGCGGCCCAAGCGCCAGCGCCCCGGTATCGCCGAGCAGGTTGGAGCCCAGGTTCAGGCGGCGCAACTGCGGGTGGTTCTCCAGCACGCCGGCGAGATGCTCGCACGCTGCCACGTCAAGCCGGCTGTGGCTCAGGTCCAGGTCTTGCAGCGATCGCAACGGCCGCAGCGTGTCGGCCAAGGCCTGTGTTTGGCTCGCCCCCAGGGGCATGCCAGACAGGTTGAGGCTTTGCAGGCAGGACAGGGATGCGATGGCTCCGCTCAACGGCGGCTCCAGCCCGAGCCCCGTATTCGCAAGGTTCAGCGTCGTCAGCGTGTCCTTCTGAGCCGAGAGAGCCCGGGCCACCGCCGCAGGGTCCAGGCCCGGTACCGGCGCATCCGGTACGGCCGTGGCACGCAGATCCAGGCTGCGCAAAATGCCGGGGCGGGCGGCCAGCAGGCCCATCAAAGGAGCCAGCGCAGGGAAGTCTGCCGGTACTGCGATTTCCAGGCTGCGCAGGCCAGCGTGCCCCGCCAGTGCATCCACGACCACCGCGGCGACTTCGGGCGAGCGCAGGGAGTCGAAATCCACGCGCACATGGTCCCGGCCCCGTAGGGCGGCGGCCGCGTGGTTCCGGGCCTGGCCCAGTTTCTGCGCATAAGGCGGCGTGTCGACAGGCACATTCCTCAGGTCCTGTATGGCGTCTTGTGCCACTCGGGCCAGGCGGGCGGCCGACGCGGCAAAGCCCACCTCCGGTTGCATGTTGAGCGCGGTCTTGACGGCACCGAGGAACGCCTTGTTCACCTGGCTGAGCACCGCGAACTGGCGGGCGGCGTCCTGGGCACCGTCCAGGCCGGCCTCAGCACGACTGGCCACCACATTGGGTAGCAGGTGTTCGGGCAGTCGGTGCAGGAGCAAAGAGGACTCGGCAATGACGCTGCCGCGGGGCGCAAGGGACCCACCGCCGGCAAAACCACTGGGCCGTGGTTGCAGACCCCCCCGTATAGGAGGGCCCGCGTGGCCGGAACGGCGTCCACTGTGCAACGTCTCCGGGCTGCCGGAATTCCCCGCGGTGCCGGAAAAACTACTACCCCCCATCGAACCAAAATTCAGTTTGTCCACACTCGCCCTTGAGACACTGCCCATCGAACCGTGCATGCTGGACGCTGCAATGCAGGCCGGCCCCCTGGAGCCGAAGAACCGGGTGGGCTAGCGAAATGTCCTCATCAAACTATGACAAGTGCGATCGAACATTCCCACGGTGGGATTGGCTCACCCCGGCAAGTGCGTGCAAGAGGCCCCACTGGGTGCGTGAACCAGAAGCGAGCCGGGGTCCGATGCCCCCAGGCTCCTGATCAAATCAGCTTGACCAGTTGCTTGCCGAAGTTGCGGCCCTTGAGCAAACCCAGAAAGGCCTCCGGCGCACTGGCAATGCCTTGCGACACGGTCTCGCGGTACTTGAGCTTTCCGGTGGCCACCAGCGTGCCCAGTTCCTTGAGCGCCGCCGGCCACGACTCCATGTGCTCGCTGACGATGAAGCCTTGCAGCTTGAGCCGGCTGCGCAAAATCAGCATCGGTGCCTGCATGGGAATGGGCTCGCCTTCGTAGCCGGAGATCATGCCGCAGAAGGCCATGCGGCCGAAGTCGTTCATGCGGTTCATCACCACGTCGAGGATGACGCCGCCCACGTTCTCGAAGTAGCCGTCCACGCCATTGGGGGCGGCCGCCTTCAGGGCCTGCGACAGCGACTTGGCGTCCGGGTGGGCCTTGTAGTCGATGCAGGCATCGAAACCCAGTTCCTCGGTGACGTAGCGGCATTTGTCAGGGCCACCGGCAAAGCCCACGGCGCGGCAGCCGCGCGCACGCGCCAGCTGGCCCACCGCCCCGCCCACCGAGCCGGACGCCGCACTCACCACCACGGTCTCGCCAGCCTTGGGTTCGATGATCTTGTTCAAGCCCACCCAGGCCGTGACGCCGGGCATGCCCACCGCCCCCAGGTAGGCCGACAGCGGGATGTGCGTGGTGTCCACCTTCTGCAGCACGCCGCGCTGCTGCGCGGTGACAACCGCATACTCCTGCCAGCCGCCCATGCCCACCACCTTGTCGCCCACCGTGAAGTGCGCGTTCTTCGAGGCCACCACTTCGCCCACGGTGCCGCCGATCATCACTTCGTTCAGCGGCTGCGGCTTGGCATAACTGCGCGAATCGTTCATGCGGCCGCGCATGTACGGGTCCAGGCTCAGGTAGTGGTGGCGCACCAGCACGTCACCGTCCTGCAGTTCCGGCACGGGAGCCTCCACGAGTTGGAAATTGGCGGCTTCGGCTTCAGCGGTGGGGCGCGAAGCCAGGACGATCTGGCGGTTGATGGGTGTGCTCATGGTGCGTCTCTCTCGTGGTTGGTCTTGACTGGCAATGCGCGCAAGATCTTGAAGGTGCCGGTCGCGTGCGCGCACAGGTCGTCATCGGCATCAAATGCGGAGGCTTCGCAGAACACCAGGGTGGGTGAGCGGTGCAGCACCGTGCCCACCGCCCGCAGGTACCCTTGCGCTGCGCGCAGGAAGGTGGTTTTCATCTCGATGGTGGCCACGCCGGGGGCGGCCTGCGGTGAGGCAGACTCTTTTGCCAGCGCCTCCCAGGCCGACGAGCGGGCCGCCTGGGCCATGGCCACGTCCAGCAGGGTCATCAGCACGCCGCCGTGCACCACCCCCCAGGAGTTGAGGTGACGCTGCACAGTGGACAGCCGCAGCTCGGCGCGGCCCTCGCCACAGGCGTGCAGTTCCAGGCCGAGCTCCTTGACAAAGGGGATCTCCGCCGGAAAAGCCAGCGGTGCATGCGTCTTCATCGTTTGGCCGGCCCCATGCGCGAGCGCAGGTAGATCAGCAGCACGCCCACGATCGTGGCCAGCGCGCCGACGATGGCCAGCGTGGCAGCCACCACCACCTGGCTGTCGTCAACGAACCAGCTCAGGCTTAGCACCAGCAGCCCGCTGAAGATCAGCACCCAGGTCCACTTTTCCATGGCGGCAGGCTTCATATTCGACAGTGGCAGGTTCACAGCACCTCGAAGATGCCGGCTGCACCCATGCCGCCGCCGATGCACATGGTCACGCACACCCGCTTGGCGCCGCGGCGCTTGCCTTCGATGAGCGCATGGCCGGTGAGGCGCTGGCCGCTCACGCCATAGGGGTGGCCCAGTGCGATGGCGCCGCCGTCCACGTTGAGCCGGTCCATGGGAATGCCCAGCCGGTCGGCGCAATACAACACCTGCACGGCAAAGGCTTCGTTCAGCTCCCACAGGTCGATGTCCTGGACACCCAGGCCCAGGCGCTTGAGCACCTTGGGCACGGCGAAGACAGGGCCGATGCCCATTTCGTCGGGCTCGCAGCCGGCCACGGCAAAGCCCAGGAAGCGGCCCAGGGGCTTGAGCCCCTTCTGCTGCGCGTAGGTCTCGCTCACCAGCACGCAGGCCCCGGCGCCGTCGCTGAACTGGCTGGCATTGCCGGCGCTGATCACGCCACCGGGCAGCGCAGTGCGGATGTCCTTGATGCTCTCGTAGGTGGTGCCGGGGCGCAGGCCTTCGTCCACGCTGCTGGTGACCTCCTTGCTGCGTAGGCCCATCACGGGGTCGGCCACGCCGGCCGTCACGGTGATGGGTGCAATTTCATCCTTGAACCGGCCGGCCTCCTGCGCGGCGCAGGCCTTCTGCTGGCTCTGGGCGCCGTACTGGTCTTGCCGTTCGCGCGGGATGGCATAGCGCTTGGCCACGGTCTCTGCGGTCTGCAGCATGGGCCAGTAGACCTCGGGCTTGTGTTCCTTGAGCCAGGAGTCGGCCAGCATGTGCGTGTTCATCTCCTGCTGCACGCAGGAGATGCTCTCCACGCCGCCGGCCGCGTACACATCGCCCTCGCCGGCGATGATGCGTTGCGCAGCCAGCGCGATGGTCTGCAGGCCGCTGGAACAGAAGCGGTTCACGGTGAGGCCGCTCACCGTGACAGGCAGGCCGGCGCGCAGGGCAACCTGGCGCGCGATGTTGGCGCCGGTGGCGCCTTCGGGGTTGGCGCAGCCCATCAGCACGTCTTCCACCTGGTCACCGGCAATGCCGGCACGCGCGAGCGCGGCGCGCACGGCGTGCCCGCCCAGCGTGGCGCCATGGGTCATGTTGAAGGCGCCCTTCCAGCTCTTGGCCAGCGGCGTGCGTGCGGTACTGACGATCAGTGCATTGGTCATGAATGTGTCTCCTGCTCGCGGGGGCTCAGGTGAAGGACTTGCTCTCGGCCGCCAGCCGCGCCAGCAGCGGCGCGGGCTGCCAGAATGCGCCGTCGTCGCGCGGGTTCTGCGCAAAGCGCTTCATGGCCTGGACCACGTTGAACAAACCCTGCGAGTCGGCATAGCACATGGGGCCGCCGCGCCACACAGGGAAGCCGTAGCCGGTGAGGTAGACGATGTCCACGTCGCTGGCCTTGGCGGCGATGCCTTCTTCCAGCAGGTGCGCGGCTTCGTTCACCAGGGCATAGACCACGCGCTGCACGATCTCTTCATCGCTGATCTTGCGCGGTGTGATGCCCAGCCGCTTGCGCTCGTCGTCGATGATCTTGGCCACCAGCGGCGACGGGATCGCGTCGCGCTTGCCGGGCTGGTAGTCGTACCAGCCGGCGCCGGTTTTCTGGCCATAGCGGCCGGCCTCGCACACCAGATCAGCTATTTTGCTGTAGCGCAGGTCGGGTTTCTCGACATAGCGGCGCTTGCGGATCGCCCAGCCGATGTCGTTGCCCGCCAGGTCGCCCACGCGGAAGGGGCCCATCGCAAAGCCGAACTTCTCGATCGCCCGGTCCACCTGCTCTGGGGTGCAGCCCTCCTCCACCAGGAAGCCCGCTTGGCGGGAGTAATGCTCCAGCATGCGGTTGCCGATGAAGCCGTCGCACACGCCGGACACCACGGCGGTTTTCTTGATCTTCTTGGCCAGCCCCATCACGGTGGCCAGCACGTCATGCGCCGTGTGCTTGCCGCGCACCACCTCCAGCAGTTTCATCACGTTGGCCGGGCTGAAGAAATGCAGGCCCACCACGTCCTGCGGGCGGCGCGTGAACGATGCAATCTTGTCCAGGTCCAGCGTGGAGGTGTTGGAGGCCAGGATCGCACCGGGCTTGGCCACTTCGTCCAACGTCTTGAAGACCTGCTCCTTGACACCCATTTCCTCGAACACCGCCTCGATCACCAGGTCGGCATTCTTGAGGTCGGCGTAGTGCAGCGTGGGGGTGAGCAGGCTCATGCGCTGCTCGTACTTCTGCTGTGCCAGCTTGCCCTTCTTGACCTGGGCCTCGTAGTTCTTGCGGATGGTGGCCAGGCCGCGGTCAAGCGCGTCCTGCTTGGTTTCCAAAATGGTGACCGGGATGCCGGCATTCAGGAAGTTCATGCTGATGCCGCCACCCATGGTGCCGGCACCGATGACGGCCACCTGCTGGATGGCGCGCACGGGCGTGTTCTCCGGCACATCGGCAATCTTGGCTGCAGCGCGCTCGGCAAAGAAGGCATGCCGCAGCGCCTTGCATTCCGGCGTGAACATCAGGCCCACGAACAACTCGCGCTCGTAGGCCATGCCTTCGTCGAAACGGCGGCGCAGCGCGGCTTCCACCGCGTCCACGCACTTGGCCGGCGCGGGCAGGTTCTTGGCCATGGCGCGCACGGTGTTGCGGGCAAACTGGAAGTAGGCATCCGGGTTGGGGTGCTCCACCTTGAGGTGCCGCACCAGCGGCAGCGCCTGGCCGGTGCTCTTGTGCTTGGCAGCCACCTCTTGCGCAAAGGCCACGGCACCGGCGAGCAGGTCGCCTTCGATGAGGCGGTCGAACAGCTTCTGGCCCGGCGCGGCGGCGAGCAGGTCGCTCTTCACGGCCTCACCACTGACGATCATGTTGAGCGCGTTTTCCACGCCGATGACGCGCGGCAGCCGCTGCGTGCCGCCGGCTCCCGGCACCAGGCCGATCTTGACCTCGGGCAAGGCCACGTCGATGCCGGGCGCCGCCACGCGGTAGTGGCAACCGAGGGACAGTTCCAGCCCGCCGCCCATGCACACGCCATTGATGGCAGCCACCACGGGCTTGGTGCACTGTTCAACGACCAGGATCAGCGACAGCAGGTTGGGCTCGGCCAGCGCCTTGGGTGAACCGAACTCCTTGATGTCGGCCCCGCCGGAGAAAGCCCGCCCGGCACCGGTGATGACCACCGCCTGCACCGCCGCGTCGGCCATGGCGCGTTCCAGGCCTTGCGCCACGGCTTGGCGAACCTCGTAGCCCAGCCCGTTGACGGGCGGGTTGTTCATCGTGATGACGGCGACGCCGTCGCGCAGTTCATAGCTGGCGCTGCTCATGAGACTTGTCTCCGGTTTGGAAGGCAGGGGCACCGAAAGCCAATGCGAACGGTCGTGCGATTCTAGGGGGCTGCGTTGTCGAACGGGTGTCGGCTTGGTGACGGTGGCCGAATTCTGACCCGTCTGGCCTCGGCCACTTATCGTCAACCCGGGCCGCTCGCCGCCGAGGCCGAGGCCGCGGCAGCAGGCGGCTGCGGCGCCGCGGCCCGCAACAGCAGATCGGCCGGGTACGTGAAGGCCCAGTCGCTGTATGCCTGCTTGCCACGAAAGCCCGCGTCTTCCGCCTCGAAACCATCCTGCTTGATGGGCACGCCGGACGACAGCGAATGAACCCCAACAATGCGCCCGGCCACCCGCACCAAACCCCACTCCGGTTTGCCGTTCATGGGGTCCACGAAAATCCGGCGCAGGTGCCGCACGGTGCCGGGTGCGCGGGGGTCACGCAGCAGGTCGTCCAGCGACTGCGGGTACTCCTGGCGCCCCCCCTGCGCCTTGATGGCGTGGTACCGGCCCAGGGCCTGCCGAAACTGCCGCCCGATGGACAACAGTTCGCGCTCCTTGTCGCGTTGCGCCAGCGTGGCATCCACCTGCACGATGGCCGTGAGGCTGATGCCCATGAAAGCCACCAGCAGCAGCACCCACAAGTAGGCAAAGCCCTGCTCAGACTCACAACGAGTCATAGCTCCGGCCATCGTGCGCCTGCCCCGGGGCGCCGCTCTTGACGTCGGCAATGCCGCCCTGCTCCGGGTCTTGCGGCGGCACCAACACCCAGGTCCGGTCCGACTCGCTCACCGGGTCCACCGGCACGGCGCGCAGGTATTTGTGATCCACGAGATCCTGCAGGCTGTTGGGGAAGCGGCCACGGTCGGCATAGAACCGGTCCAGCGTGACACGCAGCACCTTCAGGTTCTCTTCCAGCGCCACGTCGCGCGACTTGTCCAGCGACGCAAAGTACCGGGGCGCGGCCAGCGTGAGCAACAGGCCGACGATGGCCAGCACCACCAGCATTTCGATCAGCGTGAAGCCGCGCCGAACCTTGGAACATGCCATCGTCACCTCACCATTGCCGGTACGGCACCCCGTTGAGCCCTGTCTTTCCGGAGCGCGAGAACACGTCAAAGACATCGGCCCCCTCGGCGGGCTCGTCCGGCGGCGAGGCGTAGCTACGCAGGCCCCAGGTGTCTGCCGCCTTGGCGACCGGATCCGGGTGCATGGGGTCGCGCGGCAGCGAGCGCAGGAAGTACAGGTTCTGCTTGGCGGGGCTGCGCTGGTCGGGCACGCCTTGGACCAGGTCATTCAGCGTCTTGGGGTAGCCGCTCTCGCCGACCGCCAGTACGATGCGGCCCTGTTCGGCGGCACGCTTGTACGCGTCCAGCGCTTCACGGATCTGCATCAACCCCTGCCGCAGCTCTCGCTCCTTGTCGCGCTGCACGGCCACCTGCGTCATGGGCACGGCCACCATCACCAGCACACCCAGGATCGCCAAGGTCATCATCAGTTCGATGAAGGTAAAGCCGCGAGCGCGCCAATGCAGCTTGAGACTCACGGCAGCACCTTGACCACCTGGTCGATCGGCAACGCCGGTACCGCGGCGGCAGGCTCTGGCGACGCCGACAACAACTGCAGCCTGGCAGCACCGGGCTTCACGGCCTTGAAGGTGACCGTCACCACGCCGCCGGTGCCATTGACCCCCGCATCGGTGCCGCCCGGGTTTTGCCGCACCAGGGCCACGAACACCTTGCCCTGGGCCGGATCGACGCGCTGGTTGAAGCTGGTCGTGGCACCACCCTGTTTGAAGAAGGCGCCTTCCTGCACGCTGACCACTTGCAAAGCCTGCGGGTCGAAACCCACCAGCAGCGGCAGACCGCGCAGCGGACCCTGGCTTTGCACTTGCAGCACCGCGCTGAACTGCTCACCCACGCGCACCTGGGCAGGAGCCTGCCAAGCCAAGTGCAGGGCCGTGGCCGCCGCAGCGGCGGGTGCGCTCGCCGGCGGGAGGGCTTCGGCACTTACCCCCGCCGGGGCCGGCCTTGGCACACGGGCCGGCTTTGGCGGCGGGTCCGCCTTGTCCGGCTCCAGCGTGGCCAGGCGCAACGGCGCCGCGCCGATGTTGGTCTCCGTGCCGGACTCGAACTCGGCCGCCAGCAGGTCCGGCCGCCGCAGCGAGCGCACGATGCGCGGCGTGATGGACAGCAGGATCTCGCTGCGCTGCTTGTCCTCCTTCTTGCTGCCGAACAGACGCCCCGCCACCGGCAGGTCACCCACGCCCGGCACCTTGTTGGCGGTGTTGCGTTCCTCGTCGTTGATCAGCCCGGCCAGGATTTGCGTCTCGCCGTCCTTGAGCCGCAGCACGGTGTTGGCGCCCCGGGTGCCGATCTGGTAGGACAAGCTGCCGCTCTGGCTGATGACTTCCTTCACCAAGCTGGAGACTTCCAGGTTGACCTTGATGGCGACCTCTTCATCGAGGTAGATGTTCGGCTCCACCTCCAGCTTCAGGCCCACGTCCACGTAGCTGACCGACTCGGACACGAAGCCCGTGGAGGTGGACGTGGTCGTGATGACGGGCACGCGGTCGCCGATCAGGATCTTGGCTTTCTCCTTGTTGCGTACGCGGATGCGCGGGTTGGCCAGGATGTCGGTGTCCCCATCTTCCTTGCGAGCCTTGATCGTCATGTCGTCGATCACCGCCTTCGTGGTGGAGGGACGCAGGTGCGCCAGTGCCGAGAGTGTCAGCGAGGAGTCCGCCGCCAAGAGTGGCGACAAGGTGACCGTGCTGGGCCATTGCACCCCCATCTCCAGCAGCCGGGAGCGCTTGATCTCCAGCACCTCCACCTCCAGCATCACCTCTGGATCGCTCAGGTCCTGCAGCGCCACGATGCGCTCGGCCATGCGGATGGCCTCCGGCGTGTCGCGCATCATCAGGATGCCCAGCCGCTCATCGATCACCAGGTCGCGGGTCTTGACCAGGGTCTTGATGGTGTTGGAGACGGCCTTCACGTCGGCGTTGGTTAGGTAGAAGGTGCGCACCGACAAGGTCTGGTAGTCCTTGATCTTCTGCGGCGTGGCCGGGTAGATGAGGATCGAGTTCTCGTTGAGGATCTTCTGCTCCAACTGGTTGGTCACCAGCAGCAGGCGCACGGCGTCCTCGATCGAGGTGTTCCTGGCCAGCACGGTGGCCTTGAGATCGGGGCGGATATCCTTGTCGAAGAAGAAGTTCAGGCCCGAGATCTTGGACACCAGATCGAACACCGATTTGAGCGGCGCGTCGCGGAATTCCAGCGTGATGGGCTTGCGGTAGGCCGCGGCCAGCTTGGCCTCGGGCTTGGCCAGCTTGGCGCGCGCCTCGTCGATGCGGCTCTTCAGGTTGAGCGCGTCCTTCTGGCCGGGGTTCTCGGACAGCACGGGGCGCAGTTGCTCCAGTGCGTCGCTGAAATCGGTTTCGCTGCCCTTCTTGAAGAGCGCATCGGCCGCGGCCACCACCTGGCGGTGGCGCCGCTCGGTGATGAGGGCGTCCAAGCCCTGGCGGGCCATCGGGTGCTGCGGGTCCACGCCTTGCACCTGGCGGTACGACTTCTCGGCATCGCTCAGGCGCCCTTCGCGGCGGGCGGTCTCGGCCTCGCCGAGGTAGCGATTGACGATGCTGGCACGCCGGCTGGCGAGCGCAATGCGGTACTCGGTGTTGCGAGGGTCCAGCCTGACAGCCTCTTCCAGCTTGGCCAGGCCGGGCTCGATGCGACCTTCGGCCAGCAAGGTGTTGGCTTCATTGAAGGCCTGGTTGCCGGCGCAACCGGCCAGGGCCAGCAGAACGACAGCCAACACCCGGGGGGCCAGGGCCAGTGCAACGCGGTACGGCAGATTCATGGGAACACTCTCAAACACTCTCAATTCGCTGCGCCGACTTCCAGCGTCTGCGTCTGACTCAAAGGAAGGTAGCGCAACGTGAGCACGCCATTGGCCAGGCTCTCGACCTTGTAGTGCTCGGCCAGCGTGTCACCGACCCTGGCAACCAGGTTCTGGTCGTGGTATTGCAGGAACACGCCCACCTGGCCGCCATCGGTGTACTGACCCAGTGCCTTGAAGGGCAAGGGCGGCGCTTGCGGCGGCGGGGGTGGGATCGGAGCCGCGCTGGGCGGCGCAGGAGGCGGGGCGATGAGCTTGGCCAGGACGGGCCGCGGGGCGGGGAACCAAGTGGATGCGTCGGCCGTGTCGCTGCCGTCGCGCGGGCGGATGCGCAGCACCTCCACGGTGGCGGATGGGCGGGTGGCCGTGCGCTCGGGGCGGGAAGCAGGCACCCCCGTGGATTGCGGCGATGGCGCGCGCGCATGCTCGCTGAGCTGCACGTCGTCGCCCGAGGGGGGCGGCGCGAAGTACGCGGCCAGCAGCACGCCGCACAGCGCTACGACCAACAGCGGGCTGGGCTTCTTCATTGCGCTTGCCCCACAGGGCCTACCGGGCCCACCGCCGTGGCCACGGGGGCAGCCTCCGCACCAGGCGCCCCCGGCAAACGCGTCAGGAGCACCCACTGGATGCGCGCCTCCACCTCGGCCGTGGCGGCACGGTCGCGCTTGAACTGCACGCTCTCCAGCGCCAAGGTCTTGTGCGCCAGCAAGGCGGCAAGCATGAAGCGGCGGATGGCACCTGCATCGCCTTGCACCGGCAAGGTCATGCGATAGCGCAGGAAGCGCCCCGGCTCGTCCGGCTGGGCCTTGTACTCTCCCCGCGCGATGCTCAGGCCTTCGCGCTGCGCCAGGCTGAACAAGGCGCCCACCGTGACAGCAATGTCGTCGTGGGCCGGCAGGTAGGCGTCGAACTCGGCCAGGTGGGTTCGGCCGCTCGATCCGCTGATGGAGGCCGGACGCACCATGGGCTGGGCCTGCTGGACCCGCACGTCCTGCTGCGCGCGCGCCAGGCGCTCGGCCTGGACGTGATGCATCCAGCCCGCCAGCGCGGCCACGGCCACACCCAAGACGAGGGCGATGCCCGCGCCACCGAGGCGCCGGACCAGCGTGCGGCCGAAGCGGCGCAGTTCCCACACGCCGCGGCGCGGCGCGGTGGCCAGCCAGGCGGCAGCATCGCTCCAGCCCAGGGTCCATCCCGCGCTTAGTCTTTCCACTGCGCCTCCACGGTGAAACGGTAAGGCCGGTCCGATGCCTCAGTGGCAATCTCATGGCGGACCAGGTAGGCGCTGCCGAACGGACGCCGCTGCGCCACATAGGCCACATAGCGCGCCATGTCGGCCCCGGAGCGGGCCTGGGCCGAGATCTTGACGCTGCTGGGGCCGCCGGCCACCGCGGGCGCACCGGAGGCCACGTCCACGCCCAGCACCGCCACGCGCAGATCGCCGGGCGGCTGCAGCGCGGCCAGCAAGGCGGAGATCGGCAGGTTCAGCTCACGCACTGCAGTGTTCACCGCCTGGACCCGGGCCAGGTCTTCGCGGCTCCAGGGGGCGTGGCGCACCACCGGCGCCGGGGCCTCGCGCAGCGCTGTCCACTCGACCTGGGTGGCCTGGACCTGCCGGGCGAGTTGCCATGCCTGGGCCACGCCCAGCAGCGCGGCTGCGACGGCTGCAGCCGCCGCCCAGCGCAGCCAGGGACGCGCCCCCGCAGCGGGCATCGCGTCCAGGCCACTCGGGCGTGAGGCGGTGCGTGAGGCGAACAAGGCAGCCAACTGCAAGCGCCTGGACGGCGGGGCACCCAGCGGCTGGGCGGGCCACTTCAGGTGTTGCAGACCCGTAGGAAGCGCGGCGTCAGGAAATGCAGCGTTACCCGTGACTTGCGCCAAATCCAGCACCGCCAGGCATGGCAACGCCGCGAACTGCGGATCGCGCGCGCGGAGCCGGTTCCACAAGCCTTGCAACGCACGCACGGGCGCGTCGCCCTCCGCAACCTCGCCCAGCGGCCCGCGCACGATCACCTCGCCGATGCGCCGGCCACCCTGGACCACCGCTGTAAGGCCTTCATCGAGCACCGCCAGCGCAAAGGTGCCACCGCGCGGCGCGGCGGTCCAGGCCGCCACGCTGAGCGGGCACACCGAGCGCAGCGCCACCCCCAGGCTGGCAGCAAAGCGTGCGAGGGCGTCCATCACCCCGACCGGGAACCTGGCCACCGCCCGCGGCCGGCCATAGGCCGCATCGTCCACGCAGACGGCATCGGCTGCATCGCAAGGGGTGCCACCTGCTGCCAGTTGCGCTCGCACATAGGCGTCTGCGGTGGCCGAGTCAGCCAGGCCATCGCTCCATGGCAGCGTGGCCCAGGTCAGCCAGCCATCCGCCACCAGCACACGCAGTTCGCGCAGCACCACGCCATCCGTGCGCGGCATTTCGCGCCAGTGCTGCAGGGCGTGCCCCAGTGGCGCCAAGGCTTGTGTCAACACCGCGGCGGCAGACTCGCTCGCCGCCCCCGGGTCGATGGCAAAAGTCATGGCGCTGTCGCCCAGCCACCGGCCACGCACCTGCACCGCGGCTTCAACGCGCCGCGCGCCAAGGCTCACGAACAGCGTCCCACCGGATTGCTCAGCCCGCCACACGCGCCACTTCCTCCAGCGTGGTCTCGCCGCGCCGCACCCAGTCCAGCGCACTGTCCATCAAGGGCCGCAGCCCCATGGCCAGCGCACGCTCCTTGAGCTGCGAGATCGGCGCGCGGGCCGCAATCAATTCGCGCATCACGTCATCGACCCGCAGCACCTCGGCCACCGCGCGCCGCCCTTTGTAGCCGGCGCCGCGGCAATGGCCGCAGCCGCGTCCGGCCTTGAAGCCCCAGCCTCGCACCTGCTCGCGCACCAGATCCACGGCAGCCAGGTCCTCATCGGCCGGCTCGACCGCGACCGCGCACTGGGGGCAGTTGATGCGGAACAGCCGCTGCGCCACGATGCCGTTCAGCGCCGCGGCAAAACTGTAGGCATCCACCCCCATGTGCAGAAAGCGCCCCAGCACGTCGAACACGTTGTTGGCATGCACGGTGGTGAACACCAGGTGGCCGGTGAGGGCCGCCTGCACGGCAATCTGCGCGGTTTCGTCATCGCGGATCTCGCCCACCATGATCTTGTCCGGGTCGTGCCGCAGGATCGAGCGCAGGCCGCGCGCAAAGGTGAGGCCCTTCTTCTCGTTGACCGGAATCTGCAGCACCCGCGGCAGGCGGTACTCCACTGGATCTTCGATCGTGACGATCTTGTCGCGCCCGGTGTGGATCTCGGTGATGGCGGCGTACAAGGTGGTGGTCTTGCCCGAGCCCGTGGGGCCGGTGACCAGCAGCATGCCGTGCGGCTTGGCAGCCAGCCTGCGGATGGCCGCCATGCTGGCAGCGTCCAGGCCCAGGTGGTCCAGCCGCAGCGACTTGGCCTCTTCCGTGAGCGACTGCCGGTCCAGCAGGCGCAGCACCGCGTCCTCTCCAAAGATGTTGGGCATGACCGAGACGCGGAAGTCGATCTCGCGCTCGTTCACCCGCACCTTGAAGCGGCCGTCCTGCGGCACACGGCGCTCGGCGATGTCCAGCTCGGCCATGACCTTGATGCGCGAGATCACCTGCTCGGCCATCTCCTGCCCTTGCACTTGGGTGATCTGCACCAGCACGCCGTCGATGCGGTACATCACGTGCAGCGAGCCGGCGTCGCACTCCAGGTGGATGTCGCTGGCCTGCAGCTTGAGCGCGTCGTAGAGCGTGGAGTTGACCAGCTTGACCACCGGGCTGGCGTCGTCGCCGATGTTGGCCAGCGTGATGATCGCGGCCACATCGTCGCGGCCAGCCGCGGCCGAGTCGCCGTCAAAGCCATCGATGGCGCGTAGTTGGCGTTCTTGCTGCGCGAAGAAGGCCTCGAAGTCGTCCGGGTGCACGATCACCACGCGCGCCGCCGCGGCGGCGTCCCAGGGGGCCGAGCCCAGGCGCTGCAAGGCCCAGTCTTCGGCGGCGCCGTCGAACGGGTCGCTCAGCACCAGGTGCACACGGCCGGTGTCGTCCTGCGCCAGCAGCACGCCGCGCTGCATGCATTCGTTGTAGGCGATACGTTCGAAAAGCGGCGCCAGCGCCTGCAGCGCCGGCATGGCCAGCGTGGGGTAGCTGAAGTGCTCGCCGAGTGCGGCCAGCGTGTCTGCGGCGCTCCAGCGGGCCACGTCCTGCAGCCGGCGGACCAGGGAAGACGGGCTGGCGGACTGGCCCGCCAGGGCACGCGCTTGCGCGATCAGCGCGGCAGTGAGCCGCACGGGGGTGGTGGGTGCCGGGTTCACAAGCTGCCCGCCAGCTCGAAGATCGGCATGTACATCAACACCACCACCGTGCCGATCACCAGCCCCAGCACCGCCATCAGCACCGGCTCCAGCAGGCGCGAGGCCCAGTCGACCCAGCGTGAGAAGTCCTCGTCCTGGAAGCGGGCCGTGCGCTCCAGCATGTCGGCCAGCGCGCCGGAGCGCTCGCCCACCTTGATGAGCGATTCGGCCACCGGGCTGGCCAGGCCCGCGCCCAGCAGCGCGGACGAGAGCATCTGGCCTTGTTCCACTGCCGCGCGGGCCTGTGCCAGGCGAGGCTGTTGCGCCGGGCCCAGCAGGCCGGTGACCATGCCCATGGCACGCGGCAAGGCAATGCCGGCGGCCAGCAGCAGGCTCACGGCGCGGTAGAAGCGCGCCAGCCGAAACTCGTCGGCCCGACCGGCCAGCCCCGGCAGGCGCAGCACCCCGCCCACCAGCCGCGCACGGATCGGCGGCTGGCTCAGTGCCCAGGCGCCGCCGCCCAGCACCGTCACCAAGCCGGTCAGCGCAACCTGCCAGTGCGTGTGGATCGCCTTGCCGAAGCCCAGCAGCACGGTGGACATCCACGGCATCTCGCGGCCCGAGGACTCATACACCGCGCTGAAGCGCGGCACCACGTAGCCCAGCAGGAACAAGGTGACGAAGCCGCCCACCGCCAGCAGCATCAGCGGGTAGATCGCCGCCGAGGCGAGCTTCTTGCGCAAGGTGTCGAACTGCACCTGGTAGGCGATGTAGCGTGCCAGTGCCTGGGGCAGGTCGCCGGTGCGCTCGGAGGCGCGCACGGTGGCGGCATACACCTCCGGAAAATGCTGCGGCATGGCCGCCAGCACCTCGGAGAAGTTGCGGCCTTCGCGCAAGGCTTGCAGCACCTCGCACAGCACGGCACGCGCCAGCGGCTGGCGCTCCTTGGTCATCAAGGTGGCCAGCGCCTCGGTGAGGTTGAGACCGGCCTCCAGCAAGGCCAGCAACTCCTGCGTGAACAGCAGCAGCGGGAAGCGCGTCTTGCCTGAGGTTGCCGCGCTGCGGGCGGGCCTGGCAGTCTCGATGGCCAGCACCTTGAAGCCGGCGGCCACGGCGCGGCGTGTGGCTTCGACCTGCGACAACTCGGCATGCTCCAGCCAGCGCACCGAGCCATCGGCGGCCTGGGCCTTGAGGCGGATGTGCAGGCCGGTGGCAGAGCCTGCGGAAGCAGGCGAAGGGGCTGGAGGGCTCATGAGAAGAACTGCAACCGCGGTGCAGTTTCAGCGGTAGGTCACATCCGCGCCGTCGCCCTCGCCACCCGGCTGGCCGTCCTTGCCGTTGGACGACAGATCGAAGTCCCCGCCCTGGCCCGGCGAGCGGTACATATAGGCGCGGCCCCAGGGGTCCGGCGGCACCTGCTTTTGCAGGTAGGGGCCGTTCCATTTGGGCTCGTCGCCGGGGCGAGTGACCAATGCGCCCAGGCCTTGCTCGGTGCTGGGGTAGTGGCCGGTGTCCAGGCGGTAGGCGTCGAGCGCCTTGCCCAGGCCCTCGATCTGCGCCTTGGCAGTGCTGCGTTCGCTCTTGCCCAGTTGGGAGAAGTAGCGTGGCCCCACGTAGGCGGCGAGCAGGCCGATGATGGCGATGACGATCAGCAGTTCCAGCAGGGTGAAGCCGCGGGTGGGGCCGGCGCGTTGGGCGGCGGGCGGCAGTTCTGACATGGAAGACTCCCTGGATACAGCGGTTTCGAGGCACGCAGCCTTGACGCTGCAGACGGGCGATTCTAGGGATCGCACCGGCAGCCCCTGTGCAGTGATCCGGCCATCAGAAAGGTAAGCGTCGCCTTTCGTGACGTTTACCTTGTGCCATCGGCCTGCGCTGGCGCACGCCTGCAACACCCAGGTCACCCCCGGGAGTTACAGGCCACACCGCTTACACCCAGTTAGCCACAATGACCGCATTCAGCGACGCCTGATACGCGTCCGGCAATGTGGTCTGCCCCGCAGCCGGCGGTGCAAACGCGGCCATCGCCGACACCAGCGAAGCGACCTTGGTATCCAGCAATGTCTTGCCGTCGGATGTCTTGAACTGCTCGACGTGATTGGCCGTGCCGGAGTACCAGTTGCTGATGGTCATCTTGTCGGAGGTGCCGATGATGCTGACCTCCAGGCTGGTGCCGACCTGGCGGAACCAGAGCTGGTTGGTGGCCACGCCGGTACCAATGGACATCAAGTCGATGTTGCCGGCCGTGCTGTCGCTGTCTGTCACGGTGTCGGCACCAGTGCCGGGAGCAAAGATGTAGGTGTCGTTGCCGGCACCGCCGTTGAGCGCATCGTTGCCGATACCGCCATCGAGCGAGTCCAACCCGGCACCGCCCGTCAGCGTGTCGTTGCCGGCCTCGCCGAGCAGGGTGTCATTGTCGGCACCACCATCCAGGGTGTCGTTGCCGCTTCGGCCGAGCAGGAAGTCGTTCCCCGCTGCGCCGGTCATTGCATCAGCCCCGTCAAAACCCCACATGACGTCAGGGCTGGCACTGCCGGTGACTGCCAGCGTGCGCATCTGGGCCTGGGTCCATGTCGTCCCGCCGCTGAAGATCACTTGTTCGATCTGGTTGGCGGCCAGCGCCGCCCCCGTGTCGGAGTACTGGGAGTTCAACCTCAGCGTGCCGCCGTCGGAGAAGAGCAACGTCAAATGGCCTGCAGCGCCCACCCTCACCTGGGTCGCCGCCGCAGTGATACCCGCGCCGAGCCGAACCACATCGGTACCTCCGGCATCGCCCACCCGGTCCGAGCCATCACCCAGGTTGTACACGTAGGTATCGCCGGACGTGGCAGAGGTGTCGGTCAACGTGTCATTGCCCTGGCCAGACTCAAAGGTGTCGTTGCCCTCCCCTCCATTGAGAAGGTCCACGCCGGCGCCACCAATCAGGCGGTCGTTGCCAGCCTCCCCAAAGAGCACATCGTCGCCCGCGCCGCCATCCACGGTGTCGTCGCCATTGCGGCCGAACAAGATGTCGTCGCCAGCCGCCCCAGTAATGGAGTCAGCCCCGTCAAACCCAACCAAAACATCGCTCGCATCGGAACCGACCAATGCCAATGCACGTAGCTTGGCCTGATTCCAGATCGTGCCGTCGCCAAAGATGACCTCTTCGATCTGGTCGCTGGTGCGTGCCGCACCGGTCGAGGTGCCGTACTGGTTGTTGAGGGTCAGGGAGCCGCCGGTATTGAACGCGAGGACCAAGGCACCGTCGACGTTCTGCCACGCCCGCGTGCCTGCCGGCGTGAGGCCACCAAGGAGCCTGACCGTGTCCGCGCCGCCGGAGTCCATCACTGAGTCGACACCGTCGCCGAGGTTGTAGACGTAGGTGTCGGCCGAGGTGGTGGATGCGTCGTAAGCCACGTCATTGCCGGTGCCGCCGGTGTAGCGGTCACTGCCCTCGCCTCCGTAGAGCGCGTCGTCGCCTGAGTCGCCGAACATCCAGTCGGCACCTGCCTCGCCGAAGAGCTGATCGTTGCCGGCACCGCCGTACAGATCGTCGTCTCCGCTGCGGCCGTACAAGTCGTCCTCGCCGCCGGCACCGGTCATCAGGTCGTAGCCGTCAAAGCCAAGCAACAGCTCGCTCGCGTCCGAACCAGCAATGGCCAAAGCGCGAAGGCGGGCCTGGTTCCACACGGTACCGTCATCGAACACGACTTGCTCGACCTGGTTGGCACTCAGGGCCGCACCGGTGAGACTGTTGTACTGGAAGCGCAACGTCAGCACGCCGCCATCGGCAAACTGCAACGCCAGGCCACCGCTCTCGTCCTGCCGAACTGTGGTGGCTGCCGGCGAGATGCCACCGGTCAGCCGGACCGTGTCCGCGCCTCCACTGTCACTCAGGGTATCGACGCCATCGCCCAGGCGATAGAGGTAAACGTCGGCGGACGTGCTTGAGTCGTCCAGAAAATCGTCGTTGCCGGTGCCGCCGTCGTAGGTGTCATTGCCCTCGCCGCTCTGCAGAGTGTCGTCGCCTTCGCCACCGATCAGTAGGTCGTTGCCGGGAGATGTGTAGAAGAAGTCATCCCCGGCACCGCCATCCAGCGTGTCGTTGCCTTCTTCTCCATACATAAAATCGCTGCCCGCACCACCGTTCAGGCTGTCGTTGCCGGTCCCTCCATGTAAGACGTCACTGCCATCCGCGCCGAACAAGGTGTCATCGCCTGCAGCACCGTCGAGAAAGTCTTCGGAGAAGAAGCCGAACAAGGTGTCCGCGCCGGACGACCCTGTGGGCAGGGCCTCTGCCCGCATTTGCTCCTGATCCCATACCGTGCCGTCGGCAAAGACAACTTGCTCGATCTGGTTCCCGAGCACTCCCCTACCGCTGCTGGCGTCGTACTGCGAGCTCAAGGTGAGACGGCCACCATCCGTGAAGCTAAAAACCAGGGCGCCCGAGGCATCGCGGCGCAGCGTGGTGTTGGCCGCCGTGAGGCCGGCACCGAGTTGCACACGGTCCATCCCGCCGTAGTCGGCCACGGTATCGGCCCCGTCGCCCAGGTTGTAGCGATAGGTGTCGCCGGAACTGCCGGACACGTCGGTCAGGCTGTCGCTGCCGCCCCCGCCCACATAGGTGTCGGCGCCCTCGCCCCCATAAAGAATGTCGTTATCGACGCCGCCATCGAGCAGATCGTCACCGTCGCCACCGTAGAGCGTGTCTGCCCCAGCGCCGGCGTCCAGGCTGTCGTTCCCGGCCTCACCCATGAGGTAATCGTCTCCGGTGCCGCCATTCAGGCTGTCGTTGCCCACGTCACCGGTCAGGAAGTCGCTGCCCGCGCCGCCACTCAAGCTGTCATTGCCGGACCCGCCGATTACCTGATCGTTGCCTGTGCGGCCATCCAAGGTGTCGTCGCCACCCGCGCCGACAAGCATGTCGTCAGTGTCAAATCCCAGCATCACGTCGGCGCCTTCGGTGCCGATCAACACCAGGGCGCGCAATTGGGCCTGCTCCCAAATCGTGCCATCGGCAAACACGACCTGCTCAATCTGCGTCGCAAACAGCCCCGTACCCGTGCTGACATCGTATTGGACACCCAGCTTCAGGCTGCCGCCATCGCTGAAGCCCAGCACCAGGGCACCCGTGCTGTCGATGCGCACGCTCGTGTTGGCCGCCGTGATGCCTGCCCCCAGCTTCACCGTGTCGGTGCCTCCACCATCGCTGACAGCGTCTGCCCCATCGCCCAGGTTGTACCGGTAGGTATCGCCCGAATTGAAGGCATTGTCGATCAGGCTGTCGTTGCCGCTGCCGGCTTCGTAAGTGTCGCTGCCCTCACCGCCCGTCAACGTGTCGCTGCCAGCACCGCCGATCAAGCGGTCGTGTCCGGCACCGCCGATCAACTGGTCGTTGCCATCAGCACCTGTCAGGGTGTCATCGCCGCCGGCACCGTTGAGCACATCGTCCGTGTTGAATCCAAAGATCAAATCAGCGGCGTCGGTACCCAACAGGGCCTGGGCACGCAGTTGCGCCGGGTCCCATGCCGTGCCGTCCGCGAAGACGACTTGCTCGATCTGTGTACCCAGCAAGGGTGCGCCGGTGTTGCCGTCGTACTGCCCGGTCAGCCTCAGACTGCCGCCGTCGGCAAAGCCCAGCACCAGGGCACCCGTGGCGTCGCGGCGCACGGTGGTATTGGCCGCGGTGAGGCCGGCACCGAGCCGTACAGTATCCGCACCTCCCGCATCGCTGAGCGTGTCGGCACCGTCGCCCAGGGTGTACCGATAGGTATCACCTGAGCTGCTGGAACTGTCGGTCAGGCTGTCGTTGCCGCTTCCGGCTTCGTAGCTATCGCCGCCTTCTCCGCCGATCAATTGGTCGTCTCCGGCACCGCCAATCAAGCTGTCGTTGCCCGCCTCGCCGACCAGTAAGTCGCTACCGGCGCCACCGTTCAGGCTGTCGTTGCCGGCGCCCCCCAGCAACTGGTCATTGCCGGTCCCGCCGTCCAGCGTGTCATCGCCCCCGGTGCCTATCAAGGAGTCGTCGGTGTCGAAGCCGAAGATCGCATCGGCGCCTTCGGTGCCGATCAACGACAGAGCACGCAATTGCGCCTGGTCCCACACGGTGCCGTTGGCAAAGACGATCTGCTCGATCTGCGTGCCGGCCAGCGCCGCCCCCGTGTTGGCGTCGTACTGGGCGCTGAGCCGCAGGCTGCCACCATCGGCGAAAACCAACACCAGGGCACCAGTGGCATCACGGCGCACGATGGTGCCGGTTGCGCTGATGCCGTCGCCCAGCACGACGGTGTCGGACCCACCCGAATCGCTGAGCGTGTCCGCCCCATCGCCCAGGTTGTACCGATAGCTGTCGCCCGAGTTGGCGGAGCTGTCGGTCAGGTTGTCGTTGCCGCTACCGCCCTCGTAAAGATCGTTGCCCTCGCCGCCGCTCAAGGTGTCACTTCCCGCGCCGCCGTTCAAGCGGTCATGGCCTGCACCACCGATCAACTGATCGTTGCCGTCGGCTCCCACCAACGTGTCGTCACCGCCCGCGCCGGAAAGCACGTCGTCGGTGCTGAAGGCCAGGATCAGGTCCGCGCTTTCAGTGCCCGACAATGCCTGCGCACGCAGTTGCACCTGGCCCCAGACGGTGCCGTCTGCAAAGACGATCTGCTCGACCTGGGTAGCTGCGAGCGTCGCGCCGGTGCTGCCGTCGTACTGACCGCTCAGCCGCAGGCTGCCGCCGTCGGCAAAGCCAAGCACCAGGGCCCCCGCGGCATCCCGACGCACGGTGGTGCTCGCTGCAGTGATGCTGGCACCGAACTGCACGGTGTCAGCACCGCCGGCATCACTCAGCGTATCGGCGCCATCGCCGAGGTTGTACCGATAAGTGTCGCTTGAACCGGTTGATGCGTCGGTCAGGCTGTCGTTGCCGCTGCCGGCTTCGTAGAGGTCGTTGCCCTCGCCGCCATTCAAGGTGTCGTCGCCGGCACCTCCGTTCAAACGGTCATGGCCGGCACCGCCAATCAACTGGTCATTGCCATCGGCCCCGCTCAGGGTGTCATCGCCGCCTGCACCGGCGAGCACATCGTCGGTGTTGAAGCCCAGGATCACATCGGCGCCTTCGGTGCCGATCAGCGTCTGAGCACGCAATTGCGCCTGGTCCCAGACGGTGCCATCGGCAAAGGCGACCTGCTCGATCTGCGTTCCGGGCAGCGCGACTCCGGTGCCGGCGTCCACCTGCGCAGTCAGCGTCAGGCTGCCGCCATCGGCGAAACCCAGCGCCACAGCACCGGTGGCGTCGCGGCGCACGGTGGTGTTGGCCGTGGTGATGCCTGCGCCGAGCTGTACGGCATCGGCACCGCCGGCGTCACTGAGGGTGTCGGCGCCGTCACCCAGGTTGTACCGATAGGTGTCGCCTGAGCTGGTGGAGGCGTCATTGAGGCTGTCGTTGCCGATACCGGCTTCGTAGACGTCATTGCCTTCACCACCAATCAAAGTGTCATGGCCGCTACCACCGATCAATCGGTCGTGGCCGGCGCCGCCCAGCAACAGATCATTGCCGTCGGCTCCCACCAGCGTGTCGTCTCCACCCGCACCGGTGAGCACGTCATCGGTGTTGAAACCCAGGATCAGGTCTGCCCCTTCCGAGCCAGACAAGGCTTGAGCGCGCAATTGCGCCTGACCCCACACCGAGCCATCAGCGAAGACGACCTGTTCGATCTGGGTGCCCAACAACGCTGCGCCGGTGGCGGCGTCGACCTGCGCGTTCAAGCGCAGGCTGCCACCGTCGGCAAAACCCAGCACCAGGGCTCCCGTGGCGTCCCGCCGCACACTGATGTTGGTGGTGGTGATGCCCGCACCGAGCCGCACGGTGTCGGCCCCACCCGCGTCGCTGAGGGTATCGGCCCCGTCTCCCAGGTTGTATCGATAGGTGTCGCCCGACGCCGCTGAGTCGTCGGACAGTACGTCGTTGCCGCGGCCGGCTTCATAAAGGTCGGCGCCTTCGCCGCCACTCAAGGTGTCGTTGCCGTCGGCACCTACCAAGGTGTCATCGCCGCCGGCCCCGCTGAGCAAGTCGTCGGTGTTGAAACCGAGCAGCACATCCGCGGCGCCGGTGCCAACCAAAGCCCGGGCCCGCAGTTGCGCGGGGCCCCACACCGTGCCATCTGCAAAGACAATCTGCTCGATCTGGTTGTCCAGCAATGCTGCCCCGGTGCTGCTGTCGACCTGCGAAGTCAATGTCATGCTGCCGCCGTCGGCAAAGCCCAACACCAGGGCGCCCTCAGCGTCACGGTGCACGGTGGTAGTCGCTGGCGTGATGCCAGCTCCAAGGTGCACCGTGTCCGTACCGCCGCCGTCGCCCAGCGCGTCAGCCCCGTCGCCCAGGGCGTACCGATAGATGTCGCCTGAACTGCTGGAGGTGTCCGTCAGGACGTCGTTGCCGCTGCCGCCTTCGTAAACATCGTCGCCCTCGCCACCGGCCAAGCTGTCGCTGCCGCTGCCACCGCTCAGGCGGTCATGGCCAGCACCACCATGCAATTGGTCGTTACCATCCGCGCCCACCAGCGTGTCGTCGCCGCCAGCGCCGGTGATCACGTCGTCGGTGTCGAACCCGAGAAGGGCATCGGCACCGCCGGTGCCTGCCAGTGCCTCTGCACGCAACTGCGCCGGGTTCCACACCATGCCGTCCGCGAAGACGATCTGTTCGATCTGGTTGACCGGCAGCGACACACCGGTGCCACCCTCGTACTGGCCGCTCAGCGTCAGGCTGCCGCCATCGGCGAAACCCAGCACCAGGGCGCCAGTGGCGTCGCGACGCACGGTGGTTGCGGCGGCGGTGATGCCGCCGCCCAGTTGCACGGTGTCAACACCGCCGCCGTCGATCAGCGTGTCCGTACCACCACCCAGGTCGTAGCGATAGGTATCTCCCGAACTGATGGACTCATCGACCATGCGGTCGTTGCCGGTACCGCTTTCGTAGAGGTCGTTGCCTTCACCGCCGAACAGCGCATCGTCGCCTTCACCGCCATCAAGGGTATCGTCGCCGCCCGCACCGGACAACTGGTCATTGCCCGCCAGGCCATGCAAGTGCTCGGCCTCCGCGCGGCCGACCAGCACATCATCGCCCGGGCTGCCGAAGACGTCATTGCCCAGCCCCGCCAGTTGGCGCAACGTCGCCGCATCCCATGTCGTGCCGTCTTCGAAGAAGACTTGTTCAATCGACGTCTCGGCACGCACGGCCGCCGTGTCTTCGGCGTATTGGTCCAGCAGGGTCAGGGAACCACCATCGGAGAAGCTGAGCACGATGTGGCCACCGACCGCGCTCACCGTCGTGGTGGACGCGGTGATGCCAGCGCCGATCTCCACACGGTCCACCCCACCGCTATCGGCAAGGGTGTCGATGCCATCGCCAAGTCGATAGAGGTAGCTATCGGCCGACACGCCGGAGTCGCTCAGCGAGTCGTTGCCGGAGCCGCCCTCGTAGGTGTCGTCACCCTCACCGCCGAACAAGGCGTCGTCGTTCGCGCCGCCGACGAGCCGGTCTGCACCGGCACCGGTGAACAAAGTGTCGTTGCCCTCGCCGCCATCCACGGTCGAGGCGCCGTCGAAGTCGATCAGCACATCGTCGCCAGCGCCGCCAAAAAGCTGGTCGGTGCCATTGCCGCCGTCCAGCACATCATCGCCGTCGCCGCCCTGCACCGTGTCATCGCCATCACCGCCGGACAGCGCATCGGCCCCGGCGCCCCCGTCCAGGACATCGTCGCCCGCCTCACCAGACAAAAAATCATCCCCGCCGCCGCCTTCCAGGGTGTCGCCCCCCTCCGTGCCGCCCAGCGTGTCGTTGTCGTCGCTGCCGACCAAGTGGATAGAAGCGGACAACGCCGCACTGATACCCTGACTGACTGTGCTGCTCATGGATTCCTGCCCTGACTAAAGAGATAAGAAAAGCTTGATAAAGATCTACGAACGACTGCGTGGGCGACCACCGCCAATGCGCGCAACCGTCATGGCAGCACCGTGACTGTCCACTTGAAGCCGGCCGCCGTGCGCAACAGCGTGGCTGCAATCCTGGTGGGCGTCCGCAAGGTCACCGTGTCGGCACTCTTGGCCGTCTCGCCCGCGCCGACGGCACCGAATACGATGGTGTCGTCGATCCACTGCACGTTGCCGAACGGCACCGTCGTGAGCTTGGCACTGACACCGCCCACCGGGGCCGTGCCGCCGTTGGTCAGCTCGGTTTTCAGCACGTATTCCCAACTGGTGCTGCTGAGCTGGGTTTCCGACACCAAGGTCACCGCGCAAATGTGCAGGGTCGAAACGGTGGTGCTGTTGGACACGTCACCAAAGTCCTGGTTGCTCAGGCTGACCGCCGCGCCTTCGATGCCCATGTAGTCCGGATCCAGCGACTGGGCCTTGCCCGGCAGCACCTGATAGCTCTTGGTGCCGTCGGGCACACAGTCGTTCTGGCCAGTCACCGTGACAGCCTGGTTCACCGACCAGTTCTGCGGCGTGAAAACCAGGCTGGCCGGTGTGGCCACGCCTTCACGCGCGTTGCTGCTGGACAGCGGCACCAGCACGTCGGCCCGCGGGGCGCTGCCCAGCCGCACGTTGAAACTGACACTGCCGCCGGCTTCGGTGGTTGCCGACGCGGTCCCTGGCGTGACCACCAGGCTGCCTTGCGGCGTGGGGCTTGGGACCACCACGGTGCCCGCGGCGTAGGCCCGGCCCACGCCGCGCGGGTCGTAGATCAGTGCGTACACGTAGTAGGCGCCAGGGGCCAGTGCGCTCACATCCCACACATGGCTGCCGGTGTGTGTGCCGGCGCTCTGGCGCAAGCCGTCCACGATCAATTCACCCGCATACCCGCCCGGGCTGGCGCCGTAATACAGCGCCACGGTGGGCTCGATGTTCAGGTCTGTGCCTTCCCACCGGAGGGTCACCTGCCGCGGCGTGCCCTCGGGCACCACCAGCGTGGTCGGCGACGTGACGGCAATGCTGGGGTCCTGGTACGGCCCAGTGCTCACGTACATCAGAATCGGGTCGCTCCAGGCACTGGCGGCGCCCTCCGGGTCCAGTGCGCGCACATGCCACCAATGCGTGGTGCGGTCGGCCAGCGCAACGGGCAGGATCAGCGTGGTGCTGTCCGACACACCGTCGGCCACCTTCTGCGTCAGCGCCGCGTCCAGGTACACCTGGAACTGGTAGCGCACGGCCTGGCGCTCCGGATCGACCACCGGGTTGGCCTCCAGGCCCGGCTGCAGGCTGGCCACCCAGGCACCGTTGCCGGGGTTGCGCACCGTGGGCGTGGGCGGGGCTTCGTTGACGGCACTCATCAGGAACGCGCTGATCACCCAGACCGACTCGGCCCGCCCGTCCTGCGCCTTGACCCGCCACCAATAGCGCTTGTTCTCCACCAGCGTGGGGGTGGCCCAGCTCGTCGTGCCACCGGCACTCTGGATGACCTGGCCAGAGCTGCGCTTGTCGGCCGAGTCGAATGTGGGCGTGGTGTCGATCTCGAACACATACGTGATCAGGTCGCGGTCGGCGTCCGAGCTGTTGCGCGTGACCAGCACCGTGTTCGGCAGCGTGCTCTGCCCGCCCGCTGCCGGGGACTGCGGCAGCGGCGGCGTGGGGGCGGTGTTGCCGGTGTTCACGGTGAAGGGCCGCGCCGCAGTGGGCGTCTGTGCACCCAGGGCATCGCGCGCGATGACGCGCCAGTGGTACGTGGCGTGGTTGGTCAGGGCCCGGGTCAGCGTCCAACTGGTACTGCCGCCGGCGTCAGGCGGCAGGTCGGCCACCTGATCCACCAGTTCGGAGAGCGCGGCGTCCTTGTAGACCATCACGCTGTAGCTGATGGCATCGCCGTCCTTGTCGCTGCTGTGCGTCCAGCTCAGCACCGGCTGCAACTGCGCCACTTCGGCCCCAGGCACCGGCTGGGTGAGGTTGAAGCTGTCCGGCGCATCGTTGAACAGGTTGACAAAGAAGTGCCCATTGGCCCAGGGGCTGAACATCTGCGTACCGTCAAAGGCGCGGGCACGCCACCAGTACACAGTGTTGTCGTTCAGGTCTGCCGCGGGTTGCCAGCCGGTGGGCTGGACCGCACCGCCGACCGGGGCCGCCCTCGCCACCGTGGCGCGCTCCACCAGCTGCGTCATGGCCTCATCGCGGTAGATCTCGAACTGCACCTGCGTGCCCGGGTCGTTGGCCTGCGACGACGTGAGCACACTCAGGCCGGGCCGCAAGCGGCTGACCTGCGCACCGGGGAGTGGGGCCGCGATCTCCGGCGTGGCGGGGCCGGGAGGTGGCGCTTTCGATGTCACCTTGATGCTGGCCGAGCGGGTGCCGCTCTTGGTGCCATCCGTGGCCGTGTACGTGATGAGGTAGGTACCGGCCATGCCGCGGCTAGGGGTCCAGTCGAACACCGCCTGGGCCAGCGTGGGCGTACCGGGGTCGGCCGCCAGCATCGTGAAGCGGGCCCCGGCGGGCAGCGGCGCGGCGCTGATGGCCACCGGCTTGCCCTCCGGGCTGCTGGCTTCCACCAGGAACGACACCTGCTGTTCTTCCTCGACCGTACGTTCGGGGATGAACTGCAACTGCGGCGGCTGAGTGGCCGGCGGAGGTGCCTTGAACTCGGCGTCATACACGCCGGGCGTGTTGACGTCGAAGACGTTGAGCCAGTATTCCCAGCGCTTGGCCTCCAGGTTGCGGGTCTTGGACAGCCACACGTTCTCGCCCAGCATGGGCTTGGCATCGGCACGTGCGATGGTGCCGAGCGCCTTGGTGCCGTTGAAGGGATCAGGCAGCCGCACATAGACGAAGCCTGCGGTGGGCGGAATGACGAGGCGATAGCTCACGTTGCCGGCCGCGTTGACGCCGGCCGTCACCTGGGCGGCGGCGCTGAGGTCGGCCACCGGGCTGTCAACGCCTTCGGATTCGTAGACGCGCAGCAGGTTGCCGTCCAGTGCCAGGAAGTCGCGCACCAGATCGCGGCCGGGCAGGGCCACGCGCACGTCACGCACCAGCAGGTGGGCGTTGGTGGCCTGCAGCAGGGACGTCAGCGCGCCGCCCAGTTCGTCGGAATGGCTGAAGCGCGCGCTGAACTCGGTGAACTTGCCGGCCAGCGTGGTCTCCATGTTCCAGCGGCCCATCTTGGCGGTGGCGGGGGCGATCTCGCCGAAGTTCAGCAGCAGGCTGTTCTGCGCCGGGGCGTCATTGACGTAGCTGCCGGTGAGCTTGAAGTTGATCAGCAGACCCTGGTTGTTCTCGATGATCTTGGGCTGGGCGGAGTCGATCTTGAGGTTCTTGGCCGAAGCGAAGCCGTTGTTCTTGACACGCACGCCCAGCGTGAACGGCTCCACCGGCTCGATCTCGGGCGTGAGCGGGTCGTCGGCGATCACGTCCTGCTGCAGGAAGTAGTCCAGCGTGAGCAGCGGCAGCGGCTTGACGGTGATGACATCGGGCGACACCTCCAGCGTGTGGGCCTCGGCACCGAACCTGTATTGCAGGGTGGCGCCGATGAGGTATTTTTTTCCCAGCGGGCTGACACCGGCTGAGCCGGGGGCGGGGATAAGCAACCAGTGGATGGTGGCGGTGGACGAGGCGGCCACCGTGCCGGTGCCGTCGACGTTGGCGATGTTCTCTTTGCTGGAGACGCGGATGAAGAACTTGGCGCTGAGGTTGTTGGGGTCGTCGGTGACCAACACCGGGACGCCCAACTCGTCGGTGACCTTGACCACCACGCCCACGTCGGTGAGGGAGGCGCTGTCGAGCTGGTTGGAGATCTTCATCTCCGCATCGAAGGCCTGACGTTCGAGGGTCAGTTCCTGCTTGATCTCGATCTTGACGCGGGCGCAGACGGTGTCTTGGGCTTGGGCGGGGTGGAGGGCCAGGGCGGCGGTGCAGAGCAGCAGGGTCTGGCAGGAATGGCGCAGGCGGCGCAGGGCGGCGTGTGTCGCCTGGGGCGCTGGGGGGAATGAGATCGGCTGCATGGGGTTCCTGCCCTGGGGTCGGATGTTTGGTCTTGTGGGTTTGGTGGCTGGACTGGCGCTCAGTGCCGCAGCAAGGCTACGAACTCATCGGCATCGAAGTCGTTCTGCATGGACTGGCCCCGCACCAGCAGGTAGGGCGTGCCGTCCGCGCCGTGGTCCGCGAACTCGCGCTCGCACCGGGCCACGCGCTCGATGTCGCATTCGGTGAAGGCAAAGCCGTGGCGGGTGAGCCAGCGCTTGACCTGCACGCAGTAGCCGCAGTCCTGGGTGCTGTGCATCACCACCTCGCCGGGACGCACGGTCGCGGCCAGAGCGCGCAATTCCTGGCGGCTGGGGCCGCCGCGCTGGCTCAGCGCGGCCTGTGCGTCGCTCCACAGGGCGTAGGCGGTGAGGGCGATGAGCAAGGCTGCGAGCCACAGCGGCCTGGGCGACCGGGACGGGCCGCGCTGGTCCGGGGTCGCGATGGCGTTGCGGCGGGCTTGGCTGCGAGCGTCGTAGGGCGAGGTGTCGGCGGCCGGAGCGGGAGCGACCTTGGCGTAGGCCACCCCACAGGCGGGGCATTGCCAGGATGGCGCTGTATCCGCGGGCTGGCGGATGTGGTGGCACTTGGGGCAGGTCTGAAACATCGTGAGGTTCTCTGGATTTCTGCCCTTTTATCGGCGCTCAGTGGCTTTGCCTGCGCTCACTGGCCGCCCACCACGCGGGCACTCAGCGCGGTGTAGCGGGCTTGTCCGCCGACCAGTTGCAGGCGGCTTTTCTGTTTGAGAGATCAGCTACGTGCGTCAAGTGCGAAGTCACAGTAAGTCTGCTCAATGAGCACAAGCCGAGCGTCATGAGCGCGCGCCTTGACGTAGCTCAGGTCGATATGCCCATAGGGATTCCAGTCGAAGAATTCTATGAACCGATACTGCGACACGTCAGCGGCAGCAACGGAGCAAGGCAATTCCCACTTCATGTTGCGGTTCGCGTCAAGCGAGCCGAACTGAACTGGAATGTCAGAGAGCCCGGCCTTAGCTTGGACCAGGATCGCCATGGGCCGATGCCGATAGTCGTCAGCGAGGTTGGGCACGCCATTGGGCAGCAGGACCACCGCGCGAAGCAGCTCACGCTCGATCTTCGAGAACGAATCCTGTAGCTCTGGAGACATGGGAGAACCAGACTCCAGCAGGTAGGCGTTCCACACGTGCCGCACAGCCTCTTTGAAGCGAAGCATGTCTTCGGTGATGTCTTCCATGATCAGATTCCTTGTAGGCCCGTGCTTGGGCGATCGGGATAGCACATGCAGGTCTGGGGGTCTTGGTTGTACCGAATTTCGTGCCAGTAGCCATTTGCGTGACCATGACCAGGCTTATTCACGAACCACTTCGCTCCTTTCGGGCAGGGGTTGCAATTTCCATCGCAATCTCTTCCCGGATTTACTGGGGGCAGCACCACCGGATCGCCTTTCGCCCGCGAACGCGATTCCATCCAATTCTGCGCAAAGTCACGGCAGCCCGGAGAGAGATAACAGCCAACGATCACCAGCGGAACAATGACGACGGGAGACGCCATACTCAGTCGCCCATCCGGATCGACATAGCTCACCGGATTCCCACCCACATATGTGTATGTATTAATCCCGCCCTCCAACCCAATGGGATCGGATTGAACGTAGCGGCCAGCCAGCGGATCATAGAATCTAAAATAGTTATAATGCAACCCAGTTTCGAGATCCTCATACTGACCAGGCAGACGGAGATTTGATTGAATCGAACCATACTCTGCCGAAAAGCCATCCAAGCCAATCCGCGCCTCTCCAAATGGAGCATATTCCGCCGACCACACCACCCTCCCCGCAGCGTCCGTCGCTTGGATTGGCGCCTCTAGTTCGTTGCCATGGTAATACGCAACCACAACCCGCCCCCGGCTGTCAGTGGTCTTAATGAACAATATGCCTGTGCCAAAGGGATTCCCAGGCCTGGGTCCATATTGGGTTGTGATAACCGGCTCTGTCTCCGCAATAACGCTGCCATCGGCCGCCACACGAACGGCCTGGGTGGCCTCCCCAATGAGGCCTTCGTCGGCATACAGGAAGTAGGTACGCTGTGCTGGGGACAGCGCCGTACCTTGTCGGCTCCGGTACTGCTCCTTCCAGATCCTGCGGCCCATCAGGTCATAGCCGTACCGGCCGATGGGTTGATCTAGTCCGTCGCGCACTTCGACAAGTTGGTTCAGCGCATCGAACACGTACTGTGTGACTCGGCCGCCTTCAGTCTTGCGGGTCTGGTTGCCGTTTGCGTCGTAGTCGTAGCAGACGGTACCCACCGACCCACAGGCCCCGCTGCCACGCTGGATCAGGCGGTTGTTGGCGTCATAGCGCCATTCGCCGGCCAGTTGGCTGTGAGCCACGCGATTGCCCAGCGCGTCGAGAGTAAAGGTCTCGCTTCGATCTCCACCCACCTCGGTCAAGCGTGTTGCCGCGTCGTATTTGTAGGTCTGGCTGACCGTGCTGCTCACGCCCGATGCATTGGTCGTCTGGGTGCGGCTTGCAGTTTCCCCCTTTTTGCCAAACTCGTTTTGCACCACCAGTACCTCGCCTTGGCCGGGTGCCTTGACGCTCAGGCCTTCAAGGGCCAGGAAGCCGTCGTAGCTCATGCTCCTAGAGGTACCGCCGGGCAGTGTGATCTTCTCGGGTGCCGTCCAGCGGAACTGGTTGACTGTGATCGCGCCTTCGCCGGAGATGTCCACGGATTCCAGTTCTCCGTGTGCACTGTAGCCATAGCCGATGACCGTGCCATCCGGCCACGTGAGTTGCGTCTTCTTGCCGGCCAGGCTATGAGCTTGGCCGTAACTCAGCACGTAGCCTTTGCCGTCCGGCGTGGGGTACGTGATGCTTTCACCGGTCTTGCGGCCGGCGTCGTCGTAGCTGATCGTCGCGCTGGTCGTTTGTTGCCCGGCCGGCCTGGCGTGGTCGGCATCGCTCCAAGCGACCAGGTTCCCCGTGGCATCCCAAGTGAATGTGCTTGTCCTCAGAACGGTGCCGTCAGCCCCTACCTGGGTGGCCTCGGTCAACTGGTTGATCGCGTCGTAGGTCTGTTTGAGGCGCTGGCCGGCCGCATCAATTGTCTGAACCACATTGCCGCTCGCATCGTAGCTGTATTGGCTGCTCTGGCCCAGCGGCCATGTCTGCTTGACCAAGCGGCTGTTGCGGTCGTACCCGAAGCTGTAGACGCCCCCGTTGGCGTCAATCACCTGCAGCACTTTGCCCCAGGCGTTGTAACGGTAGCTCGTCTTGGCCCCCAGCTCATCGGTGCTCTGCGTTATCTGCCCCAGCGCGTCATAGGTATTTGTTCGGCTGCGACCATAGACGTCGGTCTGACCAATGACCCGATCTCCTTGGTCGTACACCATCGTGCGCGTGGCTTCCTCGTCGCCGTGCTTGTTGCGGTGTTTGGTGACCTGACGATTCGGCCGTCCGAGTTGATCCAGGCGGGTCTGGAGCACATAGGTGGGATACCGCACCTCGCTGGCCTTGGACAGCAAGCCCACCGTGTCCGCGGTGGCTGCATCCAGATCCTGGTAGCCGAACTGCGTGGCATTGCCAAGCGCGTCCGTGGTCTCGACTTCGCGCAGGAAGTTGTCGTACCGGGAGCGGGTGAACCGGCCGTCTTCGTCGGTGCGCTGAACTTGCCGCCCCTGCCCGTTGTATTGGGTCTTGGAGACCCCGCCCACAGCGTTCGTGGTCTGGGTCAGGCGGTTCATCGCGTCAAACTCCGAGCGAATACTTTTGCCCCGTGCGTCGGTTTGCACGGTAACGTTGCCCAGCTTGTCATAGCTGAGGCTGACCGCCCGCCCCAGCGCATCCGTCTGCTTGGTGAGATGGCCGGCTGCATCGACTTCGTACTGCGTCACATGGCCACGCGGATCGGTCTTGCTGATCATCTGCCCGGCGCGGTTGTACCGGTACTGGCGCACACCACCTTCCGGTTCGGTGACCTTGCGCATCTGACCCAGCTCGTCGTACTCCAGTTGCCAGATCGCGTCCTGCGTGACCGTGCCGTTGACCTCAGTACGGCCCTTGTCTGTGATCTGCGTTACCTGCCCCAGGCCGTCGCGCACGTACTCGGTAACACGCTCTTCCGGGGTGCCTGCAGCCAGGCGGACCTTTAACAAATTGCCCTTGATGTCGTAGTCGTATTGGTTCGTCACTCCCAGAGGGTCGACCGATTCGACGAGCCCCAAATGCAGCGCGGAGTAACGGCGCGAGCTGACCGCCCCACCAGGAGCGACGATCTTGGTCACCTGCTCGAACTCGTTGCGGGTGGTCAAAGTGACGCTGCCGCGCGCGTCGGCACTGCCCTGTACACGGGCCGCCGGGTCGCTTTTTACTTCCTCGTCAACCCGGCCATTGACCATGCGCCGCATCAGCTTGCCAACGCGGCTGTGGGTCAGTTCGTCGACTCTCCGGCCAGCCTCGGTTTGCGGTCCGGTGATCTTGCTGATGAACTGCTTGTTGACATCGTCGAACTCGAACACGTAGTCCGTCACTGCACCGTCGGCGGCGGTGTGTTTGGATACCGACGACCCGTTGTAGGCCAGTTGTTCGCTGTTCCCGTTTGCATCCGTGATCTTGACAATGCGGTTGGCCGTGTCATAGGCATATAGGGTTTCCGAACCCCGCACATCGATCACTTTGGTCAGCCGGTTGAGGCCGTCGTACTGATACTTCACGCTGCGCGCGGGCAGATCACCGGCCAAGCCAGCCACGGGGTAATCGCGGATCTCAGTGATCAGGTTGCCGGTGTAATGCAAGGTGATGAGCACGCGGCCCACCGCATCCACCACCCCGCGCAACACCCCGGCGCCGTCGCGCACCAGCCAAACGGTGTTGTCGTTTCGGTCGCCATAGGCCACGACCTGACCTTGCGTGTTGTAGTCGATCCAGTCGCCACCGCGCTCGATCCAGCGCCAGCCCTTGGCGTTGGTTTGCGGGTTCAGCGTGATCTGGCCGCTATCGAGACCGGCATAGGGCGTGATCGCGGAGGTGGCGGGCAACTGCCGCACCGAACGTTTCTCCAACACGGTGCGGTTGTTGAACACATAGCGCCCATCGTCACCCAGGTACAACTCGACCATCCGCCGGATACCCTCGGCCTCTCGTACCGTACTGCCACCGTTGACGCTGCTTCCTATGCACAGGCTGGCGTAGTCCACGGTGACCCGACGGGGCGTTGGGTAGTCTGCCGTGCCTGACTCACCGATGGTGTTGTTGAAAGGCGTCGAGCGCGCCGGCACCAAGGGGCCGGCATCCGCAGACACGGTGTCGGTCAGCGGCGGGCCTTCTTCGTCAACCCAGACCCAGCAATCACTGCCCGTTGACGACGCCGCGACAGACCCGCCAATAAGCAGAGTGGAGGCAAAACCGGAGGTGTCGGCGGTCTGGCTGCCAGTCAAGTTCTTCCAGCTTTGGGACAGGCTTTCCCAATGAGGGTTGAACTTCCACTCCTGACCATCCCAGTGGCGGATCCAGCGGAATTGTCCCGCAATGCTTTGCAAGCTCATGTCTTGCGCGCTCAGCGTTGCATACCCATTGGGCACCGACACCACCACTCCGTTAGTGGACGCACCTTGCACCAAATTGGCTGCGGCCAGCATTACCGCAAGCAGGGCTGATTTGATCGTCTGCTGCATTCTTTTCATCACTGTCGTGTTCGTTGCCGAGCCGTTCATCATTTGGAGCATTCATTGCCACCACTCGGCTCACTGCCGCCAAAGAATCCGCCCAATTGAGGGCCTGGCATCGGCGGCCCGGCACCCGGGCCAGCACCTCTGCCTCCACTGCCTCTGGGTAGGTAAACGCATTTCTTGCCTTCCAGCTTGATCGGCGTGCTGGCCCCCGCGCCCCCCCAGCCCCCGCCACCGGCTCCCCCACCGCCGCCGCCACCTCCCCCGCCACCGCCCACTACCACGCAACTGCTGTTGCTCACCGAGAACCAGTTGGCCCCCGCGCTGGTGGATGCCTCCTGCTTGTTGGCACACATGTAGGTGCAGGTCACCGTGGTGGTGTTGCTGTAGCTCCAGCACCCGCCCCCAGACGCATTCGCGCTGTTGGCCGCGTCCTCCAGCGATTGCATGGCCACGATGCGGTACGGCAGGGTCACGCGCTGCTTGGCCTCCAGCGTCTCGGGCACCTGCACCAGGAACTCGTAGCGGAAGTACAGGTCATTGGCCGGCAGGCGCTGGCGCACGTTGTCCGCGCGGATCAGGCCGTGGTTGGTCAGGCTCAACTCGCCGTAGTACACGTCCCCCACGTTCATGCGCGGCAGGTTCACGCTGGCCGGCTGCATCACGATCACCGCCGCCGGCACATCAGTCTCGAAGGTGGCGTTCAGCGTGATCTCGTAGCGATCCTGGATCGTGACTTCGCGCACGCTCCATTCCACCGTCACCAGGTTGTAGTCCAGGAACACCGACTGGTTGGCAGTAATGCCGGGCTTGACCACCAGCCGCCCACCCGTCTCCTGGTGGTTGCTGGCCTGGGCGCGGAACTTGTACCGCCCGGCCGGCAGGTTCTGGAACAGCGCCTCGCCCAGGCTGTCGGTCACCAGTTCCTGGGTGACGCTGATCACGTCTTCGTTCTGCACCGTGACGCGCGTACCCGCCAACCCGGGGATCAGCCGCCCGTTCTTGTCCACCGTGGCCGTGTAGATGTCTGCCGCCTTGAAGAACACATTGCCCTGGCCACTTTGCGTGACGCTGGCGTAGACGTTCATGGACTGCGCCGGCACGTTGTCGCCTTGCACAGTGAGCAGGAACCGGTACACGTCTTCCGCGGTGCCGGCAGGGGGGGTGAAGCTGATCTCCACACTGCGCCGCTCACCCACGACCAGGGTGCCATCGGGCTGGCTGGTGATGGCCGCCCAACCTGGCACCGGCCGGCCATCCGCCCCAGCGAGCGTGAAGCGCAGGTTCAGCGCATCCTGCAAGCCCTTGTTCTGCACCAGCACCGATTCCAGCTCGCTGCCACCCCGGGCCATGCCGGTTTCCACGAAGCTGGGGCTGGCCGTGAGGAAGGGCCTGGACTCGGACAAGGTGTAATTCACGGTCACCGTGCCCAGCTTTTGCGCACCCGGGCCGGCCGGGTGCCCGTCGCTCATCACGTCCAGGACCAGCGTCCCGACCGCCGCGGCATCGTTGTTGGCGATGAAGACCGCTGGTACGTTCAGGGCCTGCCGTTCCACCAGTTGCACCGGAGCGCTCGGTTGCACTTGAATGCCCACGGGCAGTTGGCCATTGGGCTGGCTGGCGGGATCCAGCACCAGGCGCAGGTTGCCGGCCGTGGTGCCGGCCCCGGCCTTGGCGATGAAGGGGATGCTGAAGGCATAGTTGCGGGGCAGGTCGAGCTTGTAGGGAGTGGGGCCCACGGTCACGCGGTTGATGGTGAAGGCCCGCTGCTCGGGCCGGTCAGTGATGTCCGGGTGCACGGCACTTACCTTGTACAGGCCGGCGTCCGTGAGCGTGGGCTTGAAGGTGTAGCTGAACTGGCCGCTGCCGTCGGTCACCACGCTGAAGGCGCGCTCGAAGCCTTGCTGGTTGAGGATGAGCTTGAGCCGGGTGTTGGGCAGCGCGCGTTTGCCAAGTTCGTTGCCCTGCCGCTCCAGGGCCTGGCCGGTGATGACCACATCCTGGTCGCCGAAGGAACTGAGCGGGCTCACGCCGGTGACTTCGCCCACATAGGCGGTGTCGGCCAGCGAGACGGTCTTCTCGCTGCCGCGGCCAGCGATGAGTACCTGGTCGTCCTGGCCGCTGTGGTAGCGCAGGCGGTCCACTTCGAGCTTGATGCGCACACTGCCCGGGCTGCTGGCCGGCACGTTGAGGCCGAACACGTCGGACGTGTAGGTCGCACCGGCCGGGATACGCGCCACCGTCTGGCCGTTGGCCAGCGTCACCACGCCGGCGCCAAAGACCTGTTTGTAGGCTTGCGTGGCCAGCACGTTGCCGTCGCCGTCCAGGATCTTGAAGCGCAGTTCGCTGGAGTCGTTGTTGCCGTTATTGGTGGCGGTGAGCAACTCCACATCCACTTCACTGGTGTTCTCGATGCTCAGGCGCAGCTTGCCCAGGCCGCCGCGGGTGAAGTCCTCGGTGGCCATGCCCACCACCAGGCTGCCTTCGCCCACGTCCAGGCTCTGGTCGCGGACAAGCTGGATCAGTTCGCCTTCCGCCGGCTCGATCTCCAGCCCCACCTGCGCGGCAGCACGGCTGGGCAGGTCGGCATAGCCGCCCACGATCACGGGCACGAGCTGGGTCTGGTTGGCGCCCAGCGCGATGGGCTCGGAACGGTGGTCCTGGAACTGCGTGGCGTCCTTGTTGATGGGCAGGCGGACCGCGACCCGCAGGTTTGTCAACGCGCTGCTGCCGGTGTTGGCCACCTGCACCTGCAGCTTGTTCATCACGCCCCGCAGGATGGGCAGGCCGGATGCAACCTGCGTGCCGGCATCGGGCAGCAGCAGCTCACGCGGCATCTCCACGCCATTGGCGTCCACCGTGCTGACGGTGTAGCGGCGCTCGCCTTCCGTGTATCCGCTGTCGATGAAGCTGAGTGCGGAAATCGGATTGGGTGTCAGCCGTGTCTTGCTGCCCTCGGGGCCTACGTCCACGTGGTAGCCCGCCACGTTGCCGTTGGGTGGTGCCCAGGTGAGCACCGGCAGGTTGCTGCCGGTTTGCAGGACCTTCAGGTCGCGCACCGGCAGCAGGCTGGCATTCAGGT
>Ga0307516_10000909_pt1 | contig 40652 bp, 35 predicted proteins | sample 19_EM_MG_FD_203310 | JGI IMG/M metagenome (GOLD analysis project Ga0307516, IMG submission 203310) | Populus trichocarpa ectomycorrhiza microbial communities from riparian zone in the Pacific Northwest, United States - 19_EM | ecosystem: Host-associated > Plants > Roots > Unclassified | place... | reverse complement strand
TCCGCGTCGCCCAACGCCTACTCGCCATGACCGCCGCGATATGGCACAACCGCGCCACCGGCCAGCCCCTGACCAGGTCACTGATCGCGTACGACCACTGACTCAGTTAGGAATTACTCGTCTAGGCCTTAGCGACTACGGCCGCAACTTTGCTGATGGGCTCCGCGAGCGCGTTGATCGCGTCGGAGAGACCCTTCAGGTCGGCCTCGGTGAGGGCGGTGTGCAGCTTCCAGCCGTCGCCGGCGCGGTACTTCGCCAGCGCGCTCTCCACGTTCGCGAACTCGGTGTCGAGCGTCTTGACCAGCGCGGGGTCGCGCTCCTCCAGCACCGGGCGCAGCGACGAGACGGCCGCCTTGGAGCCCTCGACGTTGGCGTTGAAGTCCCACAGGTCGGTGTGCGAGTAGCGGTCCTCCTCGCCGGTGATCTTGCCGGTGGCGACCTCGTCGAGCAGTTCCTTGGCGCCGTTGGCGAGCTGCAGCGGGGAGAGCTTCTCGGCGTTGGCCCGCGCGACGATCTCCTTGACGTCGACCAGCAGCTGATCGGCGATCGGGCCGTCCTTGGACACGTCGGGCTTGGCGGCCCAGAGGTCCTTCTCCAGGCGGTGGAAGCCGGTGAACTCCATGCCCTCCTCGATGACCTCCTCGCGGCCGTCGATCTTCGGGTCGAGGTCACCGAAGATCTCCGCCACCGGCTCGATCCGCTCCCAGTAGGTGCGGGCGACCGGGAACAGCGCCTTGGCCTTGTCGATCTCGCCGGCCTTGACCGCGGCGACGAACTCCTCGGTCTTGGGCAGCAGCGCGGCGGTCTGGCTCTGGACGTACCGCGAGTAGCTGGCGGTCGCGTCCGAGAGCTTGGCGTCGTCGGTCAGCGGGGCCGCGGAGCCGGAGACGGTCAGCGTGGCCCGGATGCCCTTGCCGATCATGCCGGGCTTGCAGGCGGTCTCGTACGAGCCGGCCGGCAGCTCCACGTGCAGCTCGCGGGAGAGCCCGGGCGCGATGTTCTCGACCTCGCCCATGACCCGGTCGCCCGGGGCGTACACGTAGAACTCGGTGACCTTGTTGCCGCCGTTGGTGATGGTGAAGACGCTGGTGCCGGCGTCGATCGTGGTCCGCGCGACCTCGCAGGCCGTGTCGGACGCCTTGACCGTGATCGGCCCGCCCGGGGCACCGGCGGCGGTGTCGTCGGCCTTGTCGCCCCCGCACGCGGCCAGGGCGCCGCCGAGGACGCCGACCGCGGCGAGCGCGAGGATTCGGGTGGTACGCATGGGCGGGGCTCTCCTACTGCTGCGGCGCGGGCGCCGGGGTGGAATCGGGGGTGACGGCCGGCGCCTTCTTGCGCCCCGGCCGGAGGAAGAGCACGAGCACCGGGATGCCGTACGCGGCCCAGGCGACCGTCTCGAGCACCGACGCGGTGGGTGTGATGTTGAACATGCCGGTCAGCAGGGCGGTGTACCAGGCCGACGGATCGAGCACGCCGCTGATGTCGTACGCCAGGTTGTTGAGCCCCGGGAGGACGTCGGCCTCCTGGAAGTCGTGCACGCCGTACTTCAGAATGCCGGCGGCGACCAGGATGAGCAGCGCGCCGGTCCAGGTGAAGAAGACCGAGAGGTTGATCCGCACCGCGGTCGCGTACATCAGGTAGCCGATGACCACCGCGGAGGCGATGCCGATCAGCAGCGCGTAGAGCGGGCGGCTGTTGTCGGCGGCGCCCTGCACGGCGGAGTAGAAGATCAGCGAGGTCTCGAGGCCCTCGCGGACGACGGCGAGGAACGCCATCACGGCCACCGCGATCGAGCCGACCTCCAGCGCGTCCTGCAGCTTGCCGCGCAGCTCACCGGCGATGGAACGGGCCGCCCGGCGCATCCAGAAGATCATCCAGGTCACGAAGACCACGGCCAGGACGGAGGTGATCGCCTCGAAGAGCTCGCGGTGCTCGTACTTCTGCAGCAGCGTGGTCGAGGTGTAGCTGAGCAGCCAGCCGAAGAAGACGGAGAGCGTCACGGCGAGCCCGACGCCGGACCAGACCTGGACAAGTCGGTCCTTGCGGTCGGCCTTCACCAGAAACGCGATGAGGATGCTGACCACCAGGGTGGCTTCCAACCCCTCACGCAGGCCGATGAGGTAGGTGGCGAGCATGGCACTCCGTCGCTAAGGCATCCCTAAGTAAGGCTTGGCACACCTTAGCCACGAGCGAGGCATCTCAGTCAAGCCACGAAGCTATCTCGCAGGTCACAGGGCGATCTCCGAGACACGGAGACCGCCCTGCCGGCCGATCAGCGGGCGTGGTCGAACTCGCCGCCCCGAACGCCGATGAGGAACTCGGCCCAGCCCCGGGTCCCGAACTCCAGGACCGGCCCGGCGATGTCCTTGGAATCGCGGACGAACACCGCGGCGGCGGCCGAGGCGACCTCGACACAGTGCCCGGCCGCACCGCTGTGGGTGCTCTTTCGCCAGGTCAAAGCGTTCTTCTGCAATGTCATGCCTTTCAGCGAATGAATATCGTTGGCTACAACGCGGAAGCGCCTACCGGAGGCCGTCGCCTGTTCGGGCGACGAGTTCGCGGGTTTGTGCGACATCCAGCGCCCGGCCCCGCAGGTCGGCGAAGGCGTCCCGGTAGATCTGAACCTCGGCGGGCTTGGTACGCAGTTGCCCGCCGATCAGATCTTCACTGTGCACCACCGGAGGGCGCTGGTGCCCGGCAAACTCGAAGATCACGAACGCCTCGGTGAGGGCCGCGTGCGATCCGGCGGAGAAGGGCAGCACCAGCAGTTCGACCCCGGGCCGCTGGCTGGCGTCGAGGAGCCGCTGCAACTGTCGCCGCAGTACGGCCCGGCCACCGACCTCTCTGTACAGCACGGCCTCGTCGATGACCACGCAGAGCCGGGGCGACGGGTCGCGGGTCAGCACGCTCTGCCGCGCCATCCGCAGGGCGATCCGGCGCTGGGCCACCTCCGGGTCCCGCACCTCGGCGCCCACCTCGATGACGGCGTGCGCGTACTCGTCCGTCTGCAGCAGGCCCGGCACCACCTGGGCCTCCCACTCGCACATTCCGACAGCCTCGGCCTCGAACGCCACGTACTCGTCGTAGGGCTCGGCCACCGACGACCGGTACGGCGCCCACCACACCCGGACCCGGCCGCGGCGTGCCAACTCCCCCAGCCGGGACTGCTCGCCCTGCGTACACGCGTAGAGCCGGGCCAGGCGCTCCAGATCGGCCTCGTTGATCCCGGTCCGGGCCGTCTCGATGCGGCTCAGCTTGGACTCCGACCAGCCCAGCAGGGCTGCGACCTCGGCACCCCGGCGTTCACCGCGCAGCCGGCGCAGCTCGTCGCCGAGCGCGCGGCGTGCGGCCATCGATGTCGACCTCGCCACGCGACCCACCGTACCGGTGACCCACTGCAACTTGCACGACACTTTATGCACTTGCAGTTAAGCCCGGAGCGTGTCGTAATGAGAGGGAAGAAGACTTTGGTGCGGGTCGCCGGGCGGGAGGCCAAGCACCAGGCCGCGGGGTCCCTGCGGCTACCTGCGGGCCGCCTGCGGGGGCGGCTAGCAGACAGGGAAGCGGACCGGTGGCGGCAACCGCCGGTTCGCTTTTCCACGCGAAACGGCGGTTGCGGGCATCAGTACCGGTAGTGGTCCGGCTTGTACGGGCCCTCGACCGAGATGCCCAGATACGCCGCCTGCTCCTTGCTCAGCTCGGTGAGTTTGACCCCGAGCGCGCCAAGGTGCAGCCGGGCGACCTTCTCGTCCAGGTGCTTGGGCAGCACGTAGACCCCGACGGGATACTCGTCGGTCTTGGTGAACAGCTCGATCTGGGCGATCGTCTGATTCGAGAAGCTGTTGCTCATCACGAACGACGGGTGCCCGGTCGCGTTGCCCAGGTTCAGCAGCCGGCCCTCGGAGAGCACGATCACGGCGTGGCCGTCGGCGAACTTCCACTCGTCGACCTGCGGCTTGATGTTGATCCGCTGCACATCCGCGCGCCGGGCCAGGCCGGCCATGTCGATCTCGTTGTCGAAGTGGCCGATGTTGCCGACGATGGCCAGGTGCTTCATCCGGGCCATGTGCTCGCCGGTGATGACGTCGAAGCAGCCGGTCGCGGTGATGAAGATGTCGGCCGTCTCGACCACGTCCTCCATGGTGGCGACCTGATAGCCGTCCATCGCGGCCTGCAGCGCGCAGATCGGGTCGACCTCGGCGACGATGACCCGGGCTCCCTGGCCGCGCAGCGACTCGGCGCAGCCCTTGCCGACGTCGCCGTAGCCGAAGACCACGGCGACCTTGCCACCGATGAGCACGTCGGTGGCCCGGTTGATGCCATCGATCAGCGAGTGCCGGCAGCCGTACTTGTTGTCGAACTTGCTCTTGGTCACCGAGTCGTTGACGTTGATCGCCGGAAAGAGCAGCGTGCCCTGCTGCTGCATCTCGTAGAGGCGGTGCACGCCGGTGGTGGTCTCCTCGGTGACACCCTTGATGCTCGCGGCGAGCCGGGTCCAGCGCCGGTCGTCCTCGGCAAGGCTCCGCCGTAGCACGGAGAGGATGACGGCATACTCCTCGGAGTCGGCGACCTCCACGGCCGGGACGGCGCCGAGCTTCTCAAACTCGGCGCCCTTGTGCACGAGCAGGGTGGCGTCGCCGCCGTCGTCCAGGATCATGTTGGGGCCGTCGCCGTCGGGCCAGAGCAGCACCTGCTCGGTGCACCACCAGTACTCCGGGAGCGTCTCGCCCTTCCAGGCGTAGACAGGCACACCCCGGGGATTCTCCGCACTGCCCTCCGGCCCGACAACGACCGCGGCGGCGGCGTGGTCCTGGGTGGAGAAGATGTTGCAGGAGGCCCAGCGGACCTCCGCGCCCAGCGCGGTCAGCGTCTCGATGAGAACCGCGGTCTGGATCGTCATGTGCAGCGACCCGGTCACCCGCGCGCCCCGCAGCGGCCGGCTCGGGCCGTACTCCCGGCGCAGCGACATCAGGCCGGGCATCTCGTGCTCGGCGAGCTGGATCTCCTTGCGGCCGAACGCGGCGAGCGAGAGGTCGGCGACCTTGAAGTCGCCCTCGGCGACGGTCTTCGGGCGCTGCGCTCCGCCGGCGGCGGGCAGGGTGCTGGTCATCCATGCTCCAGGGTGGGTCGAGGCCGGCATTGACATTACGCGCCCAATCGCACGGGCCGCCCAGAGAACGACAGAGCGGGGATGCCTTCTCTCCCTCTTCCGGGCGCCCCTTTTCCGGTACGGGCGCGCGGAGTCGGCAGGCGCAGCACGGGGCCGACTGGCGCACCGGGCCGGCGGGTGCGGCGTCACAGCCGATCCCGGCCGCCGGGAGAGGACTTTCCCGGCGCGGACAGCGAACGGGGCGACGGGTCCGAAGACCCGCCGCCCCGTTCATCCCCCCGGTTTGGTACCGCGCGCGTCCCTGGGACCCCCCGATCACCAATGACGCTGCGTGGTTATAGATTCACACTCCGCACACGCCCTGTCAAGCAAATCGGGAAAAATCGTAGTTAATCCCTACGCAGTGCCCAGGCTGGCTCGTTGGCAGATGGTCTTCCGGGATTTGCCCGATGCCCGCCGGGCTCAGGAGGCGACGGCTGCCACGAAGATCTCGCCGACTCCCGCCACCGTCGCCGGGCCGGTTTCGGCCGGGACGTAGGCCGCTATTCCCGGTGTCACCTCGACCGGCGTGCCGTCCACCGCTTCCGCCACGAACACGTCGCCCCGGGTGCCCAGCACGATGCGGGGGCCCGTGCCCGGCAGGGGCAGCGGTGGGGCGGCCGGGGTCAGCTCCATCCGGTACAGCGCGAACTCGCGGACCGGCACCTGCCAGGTCTGTACCCCCGGCGCGAGCTGCGTCGGCGGCAGGATCGGGTCGTCCAGGACCTCGAAGCGCAGCACCCGCAGCAACTCGTCGACGTCCACTCGCTTCGGGGTCAGGCCGCCGCGCAGGACGTTGTCGCTGGCCGCCATGATCTCGACGCCCGTGCCGCCCAGGTAGGCGTGCAGGTTGCCCGCCGGCATCCAGATCGCCTCGCCCGGCGCCAGCCGGACCTGGTTCAGCAGCAGCGCCACCAGCACGCCCGGGTCGCCTGGGTAGTGGCCGGCCAGGTCGATCGCCAGGGCGTAGCTCTGTGCGTACCCCGATGCGGCGCGCGCGGCCGTGACCACGTCCTCGATCAGTGCCCGGCGGTCCTCCGCCGGCCAGGTCAGCAGCTCGCGGACCGCGTCGCGCAGGCCGGCCGGGCCCGCCCGCAGCGCCGCGATCACCGGGGCCAGGCGCGGGATGCGCAGGCCTTCCAGGACCGCCGCCGACACGTCCGGGGCCCGGAAGCCGCAGAGCGCGTCGAACGGCGTGAGCGCGACCAGCATCTCCGGCTTGTGGTACGCGTCCGTGTAGTTGCGCGCCGCCGCCGGATCGGCCTCCTGGGCCGCGTACGCCTGCTTCGCGTACGTCGCGTCCGGGTGGGCCTGCAGCGACAGCGGCGCCGCGGCGGCCAGCACCTTCATCAGGTATGGCAGCCGGGCGCCGAACTCGTCCGCGACCTCCGCGCCGAGCTGGCCCTTCGGGTCCTCGCCGATCATCGCCGCCAGGCTGACCGGGCCGTCCGGCCCGGTCACCGTGGACGGGTCGCCCGGGTGTGCGCCCAGCCAGAGCTCCGCCTCGGGGGCGTCGCTCGGCGCCGGCCGGCCCTGCAGCTCGGCGATCGCGCTGCGCGAGCCCCAGGCGTACGGCCGGATGACGCCCCGCAGTGGGAGTACAGCAGCCACAGCCGCCCCCGTTCGTGAAGAGTTACGCCGTGGTCGGCTGCGTACCGACGTCCGCGGTCGAGGCCGCCGCGGCCTGCGGGCTGTAGATGTCCGGCTCGATGTAGATGACCCGGGCGATCGGCAGCGCCTCGCGGATCCGGACCTCGGTCTCGTTGATGTGCTGCGCCACCTCCGCTGCGTTCTCCGTCGACGGCACCGCGACCTTCACGGCCACCAACAGCTCCTCGGGGCCGAGGTGCAGGGTCTTCATGTGGATGATCCGCTCGACACCGGGGCCGGCCAGGATGGCCTGCTCGATCGCCGTGACGTCCTCGGGGTTCGCGCCCTCGCCCAGCAGCAGGCTCTTGGTCTCGATCGCCAGGATGATCGCGATCGACACCAGCAGCAGGCCGATCGCGCCGGTGCCGATCGCGTCCCAGAGGCCGTCGCCGGTGATCAGGGTCAGCACCACGCCGAACAGGGCGAAGACCAGTCCCAGCAGGGCGCCCGCGTCCTCGAGCAGCACGACCGGCAGCTCGGGAGCCTTGGCGCGGCGCACGAAGTTGACCCAGCTGGTCTTGCCGCGGACGTGGTTGGACTCCACGATCGCCGTCCGGAACGAGTAGCTCTCCAGGCCGATCGCCACCACCAGCACCACCACCGGCACCCAATGCCAGCTGTGGATGCCCTCCCGCTCGTGCAGCTTGTGGTACGCCTCGTAGAGCGCGAACAGACCACCGACGCTGAACAGCACGATGGAGACGATGAACGCGTAGATGTAGCGCTCACGGCCGTACCCGAAGGGGTGTTCCGGGGTGGCCCTGCGCTGCGCGCGCTTGCCGCCGAGCAGCAGCAGGGCCTGGTTGCCGGAGTCGGCGACCGAGTGGATGGCCTCGGCCAGCATCGACGACGAGCCGGTCAGCAGCCATGCGACGAACTTGGTGACCGCGATGCCCAGGTTGGCGCCCAGGGCCGCGATGATCGCCCGGTTACCGCCGCCCGCGCTCACTGGAGGCCCTCCGGCATGGGGTTGCTGAGCTCCTTCATCTCGTTGATGGCCGGCACGGCCATCGGGTCCAGGCCGTGCGCCAGGGCGAGGTAGATCGACGCGAAGTCGGGGACGGCGACCAGCGACGCCAGCCGCTCCAGGGCGGAGCCGCCCTCGGCGGTGACCACGTCGCAGCGCACGCCGCGGCGCTCGGCGAGGGTCTGCACCGCGTCCGCGCGGCGCTCCTCGACCGCCACCGGCTCGTCGGCCTCTTCCTCGGGGTTGAGGCCGCCGTCGCGCAGCACCACCAGCCGCAGCCGGGTGGTGAGCTCCTCTTCCTCGTCCGGGTCGGCGAAGATGTCCCGGACCGACTCGGCCAGGCCGCCGAACGGCCCGTCGAGCAGGCCGACCCGGCCCCGGCCGGCCTCGCCGAGCGCACCGGCCATCACCGGATAGCGGGCGTTGGCGGCCAGCGTGTCGGCGAAACGGCGGGCCGCGACGGTGGCGAGCGGGGACGAGCCCCACACGATGGGGATCGAGCCGGCCAGGCCCAGCGCCAGGGACTTCGCCGGGTTGACGAAGGACTCCGCGCCCGCGCGGCAGCGCTCGGCGTCGGCGTCCAGGCGGGCGGCGGTCTCGGCGAGGTCGGCCTCGTTGACCTTGACCAGGCCCAGGCTGCGGGCGGCCAGCAGCACCGGCACGGCCAGGCCCCAGAGGCTGGCCCGGGCCGGGGCCCGCCGCGGCACCGGGATGAACGGCGCCCGGGCGCGCTCGGCCATGGCCTGCAGCTCGGAGTCGGGGTTGCCGATCGCCACCAGGCGCGCACCCCGCCGGACGGCGGCGTCCGCGGCGGCCAGCGCCTCGGGGCTGCGACCGCTGGCGGAGACGGCGATGACCACGTCGGCCGCGCCGACCCAGCCGGGCACCCCCGCGCTGCGGTGCCCGATGACCGGGACGGGGCAGCGCGGTCCGGCGACGGTGGCGAGGATGTTGCCGGTCAGGCCGGCCGTACCGATGCCGGCGACGACGACCGCGCGGGGGCGGCCCTCCTCGGCGAGCATGCTCAGGTTGGCCTCGGCGGCCAGCGCCGCCGACTCGCGGACCTGCGCACCCGCGGACGCCGTGGCGCGCAGCATGCCGCCCGGGTCGTTGACGAGCATCGCCTTCTCGTCGGAGAGCAGCGCCTCGTCGGCCACCCGGCGGCCGGTCAGGCCGGCCGCTCCCTCGACCGGGCCGGCCATCAGGACGCCTTCCCGTCGGTGATCGCCTCGTCCAGGAGGAGAACCGGGATGTCGTCACGCACGGGGAAGACGCGGCCGCACTCGGTGCAGGTCAGCGTCTGCGCGTCCGCGTCATACTCAAGCGGCGCGTGGTGTGTGTCCGGGCAGGCCAGAATCTCCAGCAACTGCGGGTCGAGGGCCACCGAACGGCTCCTTAAAACGTGCGCGGGCTTTTGCGGAACCAGGTGATCCTAACCGCGAACGATGCCGAGCACTTCGTCGCGCAGGGCCGCCATCCGGTCCGGCTTCGCGGCCTCCACGTTCAGCCGCAGCAGGGGCTCGGTGTTCGAGGCACGCAGATTGAACCAGGCGCCGTCGGCGAACTGCACGGTCATGCCGTCGAGCTCGTCGAAGGTGGCGTCCGGGAACGCGGCACGCACCTCGGCGACCTTCGCGGCCGCGTCGGCGACTGTGGAGTTGATCTCACCCGAGGCGGCGTACCGCTCGAAATCGGCCGCGAACAGCGACAACGGCTGGTCCTGGCCGCCCAGCGCGGCGAGCACGTGCAGCGCGGCCAGCATGCCGGTGTCGGCGAACCAGAAGTCGCGGAAGTAGTAGTGCGCCGAGTGCTCGCCGCCGAAGACCGCGTTGGTCCGGGCCATCTCGGCCTTGATGAAGGAGTGGCCGACCCGGCTGCGGACCGGTACGCCGCCGTTCTCCTTGATGATCTCCGGCACCGCGTGCGAGGTGATCAGGTTGTAGATGACGGTGCTGCCCGGGAACCTGGCCAGCTCCCGCTTGGCCACCAGCGCGGTGATCGCCGACGGGGAGACCGGGTCGCCGTTCTCGTCCACGACGAAGCAACGGTCGGCGTCGCCGTCGAACGCCAGGCCCAGGTCGGCGCCGTGCTCGCGGACCGCCGCCTGCAGGTCGACCAGGTTGGCCGGGTCCAGCGGGTTGGCCTCGTGGTTCGGGAACGAGCCGTCCAGCTCGAAGTAGAGCGGCACGATGTCGAGCGGCAGCGCGGTCAGCTCCTGGTCGCCGAGCACGGCGGGGACGGTGTGGCCGCCCATGCCGTTGCCGGCGTCGACGACGACCTTCAGCGGCCGGATGCCGGACAGATCGACCAGGCCGCGCAGGTGCCGGGCGTAGTCGGCGAGCAGGTCGCGGTGCTCGATCGCCGACGGCACCTCGCCCACCGCGTCGAGGTCGTTCAGCAGCTCCTCGGCGCGCCGCCGGACGATGATCAGGCCGCTGTCCTGGCCCACCGGCCGGGCGCCGGCGCGGCACAGCTTGATGCCGTTGTACTGCGCCGGGTTGTGGCTGGCGGTGAACATGGCGCCGGGCAGGCCGAGCACCCCGGAGGCGTAGTAGAGCTGGTCGGTGGAGCCGAGGCCGGTGTGCACGACCGTGGCGCCGGCCGAGTTGGCACCCGCGGCGAACGCGGCGACCAGCGCGGGGCCGGTCTCCCGCATGTCGTGCGCGAGCACGATCCGTTCCGCCTCGTCACCGGACTCGCGGAGCATCTCCACGAACGCCGTGCCCAGGGCCCGGGCCACGGTCTCGTTGAGCTGGTCGGGCACGACGCCACGGACGTCGTACGCCTTGACGAGCTGGGACAGATCAGACAAAGGGTCACTCCTCGGCACGATGTTCCGACTTGCCGAAGACTAACTGAGCTGCGTGACCGCCGGGTCGCAACAGCGTGGCGTCACCGTCTCGGGACCTTTACATCCTGTGGTGATCCGGTCAGCAGCGCGTCGCGGCAGGCGCGGTCCGCCGCCCGGGTCGTCTCCGGCAGTCGGAACCGAGGCGTCAGCGAGAGGGTGAGCTCGCAGGCCGTATCGAGGTCCATCCGGTGCCCGACGGAGACGAAAACCGGCTTCACCCCGTCCCGGGTCCGCAGCACCGCGCCCACCGTCTCCCCGCCGTCGACCAGGTCCGACCGGTCGCCGCGGCGCTCTCCGGGCGGCGCCCAGTCGCCCACCAGCGGGGTCTTGCCGACGCCGAAGGACGGCAGCCCGGTGAGCACACCCAGGTGACAGGCGAGCCCGAACCGCCGCGGATGGGCCAGCCCGTGGCCGTCGCAGATCAGCACCTCGGGCCGCACGGTGAGCCGGCCCAGGGCCGCCAGCAGCGCCGGGACCTCGCGGAAGGCGAACAGCCCCGGCACGTACGGGAAGGCGGGCCGGCCCCGCACCACGGCCGTGTCGACGACCCGGTGCCCGGCGGTGTCCAGCACGACGATCGCGGCGGCCAGCCGCTCACCGTCCTCGTGGTAGGCCACGTCGAGGCCCGCCACCGTCGCCGGGCGGTCCGGGCCGGGGCCCCCGAGCAGCCGCGGCCGCAGGGCGTCCTGCACGGCCAGCGCTTCCTCTTCGGTACGCGGCCAGTCGTCGTCGGTCACGGCCGCAGACGCTAGCGCACCCGGTCAGGACGGTAGCGCCGCCAACTCCTCGGGGGTGAGCATTCGGCTGCGGATCAGGAAGCGCACCCCCTCGGGCGCCTCCAGGCTGAAACCGCCGCCCCGGCCCGGCACCACGTCCACCGTGAGGTGGGTGTGCTTCCAGGCCTGGAACTGCGAGGTGCTCATCCAGAAGGAGACCGGCTCGTCCACGCCGTCCACGCGCAACTGTTCGAGCAGCACGTCGCTTGCTCCCGTACGGAACTCACCCTCCAGGTAGCACATCGGGGCGCTGCCGTCGCAGCAGCCGCCGGACTGATGGAACATCAGCGGTCCGTGCCGGCCCCGCAGCGACCGGATCAGGTCGGCCGCCGCGGGTGTCACGTCTACTCGCGCGCCCATGGCCTAGAAGAAACCCATCGCCTTGGGCGAGTAGCTGACCAGCAGGTTCTTGGTCTGCTGGTAGTGGTCCAGCATCATCTTGTGGTTCTCGCGGCCGATGCCGGACTGCTTGTAGCCACCGAACGCCGCGTGCGCCGGATACAGGTGGTAGCAGTTGGTCCACACCCGGCCGGCCTTGATCGCCCGGCCCGCCCGGTACGCGGTGTTCATGTCCCGGGTCCACAGGCCGGCGCCGAGGCCGTACAGGGTGTCGTTGGCGGTCTTGATCGCGTCGGCGTAGTCGGTGAACGAGGTCACCGAGACGACCGGGCCGAAGATCTCCTCCTGGAAGATCCGCATCGAGTTGGCGCCCTCGAAGACGGTCGGCTGCACGTAGTAGCCACCGGCCAGGTTGCCACCGAGGTCGGCACGGGCGCCGCCGATCAGCACCTTGGCGCCCTCCTGCCGACCGATGTCGTAGTACGACAGGATCTTCTCCAGCTGGTCGTTGGAGGCCTGCGCGCCGATCTGGGTGTCGGTGTCCAGCGGGTTGCCCTGCTTCATGTTCTCCACGCGCTTGACGCCCGCGGCCAGGAAGTCGGAGTAGTGGCCCCGCTGGATCAGCGCGCGCGACGGGCAGGTGCAGACCTCACCCTGGTTGAGGGCGAACATCGAGAAGCCCTCAAGCGCCTTGTCCATGAAGTCGTCGTCGGCGGCGCTGACGTCGTCGAAGAAGATGTTCGGGCTCTTGCCGCCGAGCTCCAGGGTCACCGGGATGATGTTCTCGGAGGCGTACTGCATGATCAGCCGGCCGGTGGTGGTCTCGCCGGTGAAGGCCACCTTGGCGACCCGGTTCGAGGAGGCCAGCGGCTTGCCGGCCTCGACGCCGAAGCCGTTGACGATGTTCACCACGCCCGGCGGCAGCAGGTCGGCGATCAGCGACATCCAGAAGTGGATCGACGCCGGGGTCTGCTCGGCCGGCTTGAGCACGACGGCGTTGCCGGCGGCGAGCGCGGGGGCCAGCTTCCAGACCGCCATCAGGATGGGGAAGTTCCACGGGATGATCTGGGCGACCACGCCGAGCGGCTCGTGGAAGTGGTAGGCGACGGTGTCGTCGTCAAGCTCGCCGAGGCTGCCCTCCTGGGCCCGCAGCGCGCCGGCGAAGTAGCGGAAGTGGTCGATCGCCAGCGGGATGTCGGCGGCCATGGTCTCGCGGACCGGCTTGCCGTTCTCCCAGGCCTCGGCGACAGCTAGCTGTTCGAGGTTCGCTTCCATCCGGTCGGCGATCTTGTTGAGGATGTTCGCGCGCTCGGCGACGGCGGTCCGGCCCCAGGCGTCGGCCGCGCCGTGTGCCGCGTCGAGGGCGCGCTCAACGTCCTCGGCGGTGCCCCGGGCGATCTCGCAGAAGTTCTGGCCGTTCACCGGGGAAGGGTTCTCGAAGTACCGGCCCTGGGCGGGCGGCACGTATTCGCCACCGATCCAGTGGTCGTAGCGGGATTCATAGTTGACGACCGCGCCGTCAGAGCCGGGCGGGGAGTAGATGGCCATGCTCGTGTCCCTCCGTACCAGTTCGGGTACGGGTGACGTTAGTTACGGCGACGTTGCACAGACGTTGCAGTGCTCAATGGCCTCGCCTCCGGCTCGGCGGGTTTGCGCCCCAGGAGGTCGTTGTCGAGGCCACCGAAAATGACTACGGCAAAGGGCGCCTAGTCATTTTCGGCGCCCTCGACAACGACGGGCGCAAACCGTAGTCGGCAGCCAAGTGGAGGACCCTGTTTTGGGCCAGCGGGCGGGCCGGGGAGCCGGGCGGGAGGGCGGCCAGGTAGGCCTCCCACATTTCCAGGTCGTCGGCGCCCCATGGTTCGCCCAGCCAGGTCTGGAGCAGGCGGGGGTCGCCGCCGGTCAGCACGGCCGCGCGGAGCCGGGAGTCGATCAGGCGGCGCAGCCGGGCTACCCCGGGCGCGTCCGAGGAGGGCAGCAGGGGGCCGTCGTAGGCCGCCAGCGCCTCCGTGACCAGGCCGCGCTCCAGCAGCCGGGTCACCGTCAGGAAGTCGGCGTCCACCTCGGCCCGCAGCCGGTATGGCCGCGAGTCCAGCAGGTCGGGGCCGAGGATCCGGCGCAGCCGGGAGAGCTCGGCGCGGACGGTCACCGGATTCGCGTCGTCGGCATAGAGATCAAAACCAAGCTGATCCCCGGTACGGCCCTCGGGGTGCAACAACAGCAGGACCAGGAGCTCCGAATGACGGCGGCCGAGCCGGAGCGATTTCCCACCGACCGCCAGCACGGCGTCTTCGCGCCCTAGCACCGACACCGTGGCGGTGTGCGCCGCGCGGCGCGGCTGGTGTGCGCTCAGGTAGGCCTCGGCCGCCAGCGCGGTGGCCCGGACCAGCGCGAGGCTGTGCGGGTTGGCCAGGTGATCGCCGCCGGTCACGTCGATGGCGCCGAGCAGCCGCCCGGTCACCGGGTCGTGGATCGGCGCGGCGGCGCAGGTCCAGCGCTGCACGCCGCGGCTGAAGTGCTCGGTGGCGAAGATCTGCAACGGATGGTCGACGGCGAGCGCGGTGCCCGGCGCGTTGGTGCCGGCGTGCGCCTCGTCCCAGCGGGCGCCGGGGACGAAGTTCATCGACTCCGCGCCGCGCAGCACCGAGGCGGTGCCCTCGACCCAGAGCAGCCGCCCGTGCGCGTCGCAGACCGCCATCAGGTGTTCACCGTCGTCGGCGAGCCCGCCCAGCAGGTCCCGGAAGATCGGCAGCACCCTGGCCAGCGGGTGCGCGGCCCGGTACGCCTCCAGGTCGCCGTCGCTGAGCTCGATGGGCGCGGTGCTGTCCGGGCTGACCAGCGCTCCGGCCGAGCGCCGCCACGACGCGGCCACGACGTCACGCACCTGGGTCACCGGCTGTTCACCGGTCACGAACCGCTCGTGGGCCCGGCCCACCTGGGTGATCCGTTCCGCGGGGTCGGTGCCGAGAGCGAGCGCGAGCCACGGGTTGGACATGCGCACCTCCAGTCCCGTCCATCGTGACCCGCATCACGCTCTTCGACAACCGCCCGATCCGCCAGCCGGCACTCAGCAACGAACTTGCCTGGGTTTCCGCCGCGGGTTGGCTGAGCTAGCGAACTTGCCCGGGCTCAGCCGCGGGTGGGCTCCGCCGCAGGTGGGCTCCGCCGCAGGTGGGCTCCGCCGCGGGTGGGCTCAGCCGCGGACCCTAGGGGCGGACCGGCCCAGCAGGAGCGTGTCGAGCGCGGCCGGCAGCCCGGTGCCGAGCGACCACTCGCCGGTCCCGTCGATCAGGAACACCCGCCGCCCGGGGTCGATGGCCAGAAAGCCGTCGCAACCCCCGGTGCCCAGCGGGAACAGCGGCGCGTCGACCCGCTTTGCCACCCGGGCCAGCGTGTCGGCGGTGTCGGCGGCCCGCACCGGGTCGATATGGAACGGGTCGGTGCGCACCGACCGGCCCGCCGCCCGCACCGCGGAGTCGGCCCCGAGATATCGCTCCAGCGCCTCGACTGCGGCCGGGAAGACCGTGTGCCGGTGCTCGACCCCACCGACGGCGAGCACCTGCTCGATCCGTTCGGCGACCCGCTCCCGCTCCGGGGCCGGGCGGCGATGCAGCCGGCGCCGGGCGAGATGCCGCTGCCAGCGGGAACCACCGGCGGTGGCGTCGGACCGGCTGCCCGGCCAGGGCGAGCGGTAGCCGAGCACCTGCGCGCACGTGGCGCACGGGGTGGCGGTCGAGTCACCTTGAAGCGGGTCAGCCGGCTCGCGCACCCGCCACAGCCGCACCTCCGCACCGAGATCGCCGAGCCCGTCCGCCACCGACCCCAGGGCCGTCAGCTCGGGATGCCACTCGGCGCCGCGGACCCGGGCCCAGGCCGGGATCGCCTCGAGCCGGGCCCGCACGAGCGGGTGCAGAACGGGCGGCTCGTCGGTGCGCACGCTGCCCGCGCGCACGGCGGCGGACGAACCCACGGCGACCTCGGCGACCATGCCCGGCGTCTCGACCCGCGGCCCGCCGAAGCCCGGCCGCGGCGGCGCACCGCGCTCGTGGTCGAGCTGCTCGCGATACTGGTCGTTGAGGAAGGCCGGGTTGGCGAAGCCGACGACCCGGCCGGTGACCTTGTCCACGAAGGTGGCATAGCTGGTGACGACCCCCGGCGCCTGCAGCACCCAGCCGAGCTCCTCCTCGCGCAGGGTCACCACCTCGGGCGGGCATCCGGCCCGCTCCGCCCAGCGCAGCGCGATGCGTTCGAGCACCTGCGGGGGCAGGTCAGCGGGATCCGCCGGGGCCTCGCGGCGCTGCAACGTCACACCGCTGGGCAGCACGAGCTGCATAGTCATCTATTCGCCTTCAGTCCGGTCAAGGGCGGCGGTGGGGTGGTTGGACGGGCCTTCAGTCCGGTTTAGGGCGGCGGTGGGGTGGTTGGACGGGCCTTCAGTCCGGTCAAGGGCGGCGGTGGGGTGGTTGGACGGGCCTCCCGGGCCGAGCGCCCGACCATACCGGCGGGCTGCGACATAGGCTGGCCGGGTGGACACCACAGCGTTCTATGTCGCGGGCGAAGCGGCGCACGGCGACGAAGAAATCACGGTGAGCAATCCGTACGACGGCCGCCCGGTCGGCCGTACCACCTGGGCCACGGATGCGCAGGTCGAAGCCGCAGTCGCGGCGGCGGCCGGAGTCGCCGACCTGGCCGCTGCACTGCCCGCGCACGTGCGCGCGGCCGCTCTCGACCACGTCTCGCGCCGGCTCGCCGAGCGCCGCGAGGAGGTCGCCGCGCTGATCACCGCCGAGAACGGCAAGCCGCTCAAGTGGGCCCGGATCGAGGCCGACCGGGCCGTGTCGGTCTTCCGGTGGGCGGCCGAGGAGGCCCGCCGGTTCGCCGGCGACCTGCAACGCCTCGACACCGACGCCGGCGGCGTGGGCCGGCTCGCCCTGGTCAAGCGCGTGCCGCGGGGGCCGGTGCTGGGCATCTCCCCGTTCAACTTCCCGCTGAACCTGGTCGCCCACAAGATCGCCCCGGCCCTCGCGGTGGGCGCGCCGATCGTGCTCAAGCCCGCCCCTGCGACCCCGCTGACCGCGCTGCTGCTCGGCGGGATCCTGGCCGAGACCGACCTGCCGGCCGGGATGTTCTCGGTGCTGCCGGTCCCGAACGACCGCGCGGCGACGCTGGTCGCCGACCCGCGCCTGCCGATCGTGTCGTTCACCGGCTCGGGTCCGGTCGGCGCGCTGATCCGCCGGGCCGCGCCGGACAAGCACGTGACGCTCGAACTGGGCGGCAACGCGGCGGTCCTGCTCTGCGGCGACTACGACAGCGACGCCGACCTGAGCTGGGCGGCGCAACGGGTGGCGACCTTCGGGACGTACCAGGCCGGGCAGAGCTGCATCGCGGTGCAGCGCGTGTACGTGCACGCCGGCCTGACCGGCTTCCTGCCGCGCCTGCTCGACGCCGTGACCGCGCTGCGCACCGGCGACCCGCACGACCCGGAGGTCGAGGTCGGCCCGATGATCAGCGAGGACGCCGCGAAACGCGTCGAGGAGTGGGTGGACGAGGCGGTCGCCGCCGGCGCCACCGTGGCCGTGGGCGGCAAGCGCGACGGTGCGACGTACCCGCCGACGGTGCTGACCGGCGTCCCCGCCGGCGCCAAGGTCATCACCGAGGAGGTCTTCGGGCCGGTCCTGGTGGTCGCCGAGGTCGGCGACGACGCGGCCGGCCTCGCGGCGATCAACGACTCGGCGTACGGGCTGCAGGCGGGCGTCTTCACCCACAGCATCCAGACGGCGTTCGCGGCGCACCGGGACCTCAAGGTCGGCGGCGTGATCGTCGGTGACGTGCCGTCCTATCGGGCGGACCAGATGCCGTACGGCGGGGTCAAGGGCAGCGGGGTGGGCCGGGAGGGCGTGGCCAGCGCGATGGACGACTACACCGAGCCGCGCGTCATGGTCCTGACCGGCATCGATCTCTAACCGTCTCTTCGGGGTCTATACGGCCACCGGCGGGTCGGTGCGCAGGCGGCTGTAGAGCAGGCCGTCCCGCCACTGGCCCGCGCGGAATTCCGCCGCGCGGATAGTGCCCTCCAGCAGGAAGCCCGCCTTGACGAGCGACCTCTGCTCGGCGATGTTCTCCGGCTGGGTGCCGGCCTGGATGCGCTGCGCCGGGGTGTGCAGGAACAGGTAGTCGCAGAGCAGGGCCTGTGCCCGCCAGCCGATCCCCTGGCCGCGCCACTCCGGGAGCAGCACGATGCCGATCTCCCAGAAGCCGGCCGACCCGCCGTAGCTGTGCGCGGACCAGGTGACGAAGCCGGTCGCCTGGTTCCTGACCTGGACGATGAGCCGGCCGTTGTCGGTGCCGAGGTAGCCGTCGAGGGCGAAGCGGCGGTCCTGGGCCCGGGCGTCGCGGAAGCCGAGCCAGTCGTTGCCGATCAGGCCCGGCTCGACGGCGAACCGCCGCAGCATGGGCAGGTCGTCTTCGGTCACGGGGCGGAGGACCGGTGCTGTCATCCCCACAGGATCGCCCATCCGGGCAATGACGGCTGTCTTTCGGGCAACCGCCGATCCGGACCCGCCCCGCACGCGTATCCCCGGGCGAGAACCGTTTACCCAAGGGAGTACCGCCATGCCCCGCAACCGTACCCGGATCCGTGCCTTGACCCTGGCCGCCGCCGCCACCGTGGTCGCCGGCCTCACCGCGGTGACCTACCAGGCGTCTGCCGCCGAGCTCACCGGTGGCCCTCGGCCGCGACCGAGCGCCTCCGTCTCACCCATCGATCCCCCGGCCGGGCTCCGCAGGATCGGCGACTTCCGGGTGGTCAAGGGCACCCAGACCTACACCTGCACCGGCGGCGTCTTCACCGGCGGGTCGGTGCCCGAGGCGCAGCTGGCCGGGGCCCGCGGCCTGATCCACCACTTCAAGGGCCCGAGCTGGCAGTCCGAACGCGACGGCTCCCTGGTGACCGCGACGAAGACGGCGGAGCGGGCGCGTACGGGCACGATCCCGGAGCTGCTGCTCACGATCAACAGCCACAGTGGCGCGACCAACGGCCTGCTGGCGAAGGCGACCCACATCCAGCGTCTGCAGACGACGGGCGGCGTGGCCCCGGCCGGCGCCTGCACCGACGGCACCACCAAGGCGGTCCGCTACGGCGCCCTGTACGTCTTCTGGGGATGACCGATGACGATCCGGCCGGTGAGTGCTCCCCTTGGTCACCGGCCGGGCCGTTGTCTCCCCCGTGAGTGCCACCCATGACCCGGCAGCTATCGGTGGGGATAGGCTGGCGGCAATATTCATCCCGTCCTCGTTTGTGGCTGTCGGACGGAGTTGTCGGTATGCGTACCCCTAAGGTGTTGCTGCTCGGGCTGGCGCTGAGCGTCCTGGCGGGCTGTGGCGCGGCCGGGGCCGGCGAGAACGACCCGCCCCGGGCCGGCGCCGCACCGGCCACGTCGGCCGCCTCGGCCGTCGCGTCGGCCGCTCCCGCGCCCTCGCACGTCGCGAAGTCCCCGGCCTCGGCGCCGCACGCGGCCGTGCCCCCGAAGGCCAAGCCGGCCCCGAAGAAGCGCGCGAAGAAGCCCGCCGGCGGGCCGGCCGGCAGCCTGACCCGCACCGGACGGGCCGGGGTGGCGCTGACCTTCGACGACGGCCCCGACCCGGTGCAGACGCCCCGGCTGCTCGACCTGCTGAAGCGGGAGCACGTCAAGGCGACCTTCTGCGTGGTCGGCCGGAACGCCGCGGCGCATCCCGCGCTGATCCGGCGGATCGCCGCCGAGGGTCACGCCCTGTGCAATCACACGTGGAACCACAGCCTGACGCTGGGCAAGAAGAAGCCGTCGGTGATCCGGGCGGATCTGCGTCGCACCAATGACGCCATCCGGCGGGCCGTGCCCAAGGCCCGGATCAAGTACATGCGGGCGCCGGGCGGAAACTTCACCCCGGCCTTCGTGTCGGTCGCCCGCAAGATGGGCATGAAGTCGATCTACTGGCAGGTGGACCCGCGGGACTGGGAACACAAGCGCGGCGAGTCGAAGGCGGCGCATGAGAAGAAGGTCGTGCGGACGGTGCAGAAGCGCGTGGGCCGGGGCGCGATCGTGCTGTCACACGACTACCGCCAGCCGGGCACGATCGCCGCATACCGCAAGCTGATCCCGTGGCTGCGGGCGCGCTATCGGCTCATCGCCCTCTGACCTGAGCGACGGCGGCCCTCGCGGGTCAGTGCGAGGGTGGGATGACGCGCAGGTGGCCGCGGCGACCGGTCTGGTGACCCGGCAGGTTGTCGTGCTCCTCCGGGCGCGGCGGGGGCGCCGGGCGGGCCGCCTCACGGACGGCGTCGGCCAGCGCGACCAGATCGTCGGTGGTGGGCGGCGGCGGGGCGAAGTCGCCGTCGTGCCGGACCAGTTCCCAGCCGCGCGGGGCGGTGAGGCTGCGGGCGTGCGGCTCGCACAGGTCGTACGTGTGCGGCTCCGCGAACGCCGCCAGCGGGCCGACCACTGCGGTCGAGTCGCCGTAGACGTAGGTCAGAGTGGCAACCGCCTGTCGGGGACAGCCGTTCCGGGAGCAGCGCCGTGGTGACCTCACGGCGGCACGTTATCGCTCCGCAGCGACAGGTAGCCGCGACACGCCGACCCACGATGCATCACGATTTCGACATGGCGCACCGACACGCCGTCCCAATGGGACGAATTCGCGGGCACGAAACGCGGCGGACACAGCCTGACCACGGACGACGGCCCGCGCGGGCTAGGCTGACCGACGTGACTACCAGCCCCGACCGCCGCCGGTCCGGCGCGGACCCCGGCCGGTCGGCTCGCACCGCCGGGCCGGGCCGACCCAACCGTCGCGACCGACACGGCCGTGGCCTCCGGGGCCGGCTCGTGCCGGCCACGGTGCCGCTCGCCCGGACGAAGGCGGAGATCTTCGACGATCTGGTCCTGGACACGGTCGAGGGTCTCGAGCGGCAGTACGCCAAGGAGCTCGCCGGCGTCGAGTTCGCCGTCGAGGATGTGCCGCCGGATCTGAACGTCTACGACTCCGACGTGCTCGAGGACGGCGAGGTGCCCCTGGCCCGCCTGTTGCCGGGCCGGCCCGGCCGCCAGGAGCTGCCCCCGCGGATCGTGCTCTACCGGCGACCCCTGGAATTCCGGGCGATGGACCGTGAGGACCTCGCCGACCTCGTGCACGACGTGATCATCGAGCAGGTCGCCAACCTGCTCGGGATGGATCCTGACGAACTTTCCTGAGACGGCCCCCCGGCGTCCCCGGAAACAACGCTATTCCCGCGCTTTCACTCGATAGCGGAGCGGCGTCAGGCCACCCTGCGCTTGAGCTTGCGACGTTCACGCTCACTGAGCCCGCCCCAGATACCGAAGCGCTCGTCGTGACCTAGCGCGTACTCCAGGCACTCGGCCTTGACGTCGCACCGGCCGCAGATCCGCTTCGCCTCGCGCGTCGAACCGCCCTTCTCCGGGAAGAAAGCCTCTGGATCGGTCTGCGAGCACAGGGCCCGCTCCTGCCACTCGGGCGCGTCCCCGAGCAGGTCCACCCCTTCAACCTGCGCTTCCATCGGCGTGCCTCCTTTTCCGCGCTGGCAGCGATGCCTGCGCTGACCCCCCACGCACGCGGCGTGTTTCTTGCGGGAAATACGCGGTTCGCGACGCGTCTTTCCCACAACCCCACCGAAATTACACGCGTGTAAGACGTGCGTCGTCAAGCCGAACCTGATAAATAGGCCCGTTTCCCCGAGGCGCCGAGGCGGCCTCGCGGGTCCCGTTCCAGCCCTATCTCTCCGAGCCACCGGAAGGTAACGCGAGGTCGGCGCGTCGAGTCCAAATTACCCCATTTTGTGATCTGTTGACTAGGGGTGTCACGCGATCATGGTGAGCCGGGGTCTCGGCCTCATGGTGCGCTAGCGGCGTCCGTACACTGTCGTGCGCTCGGCGGAGGGTCGTCCCGCGGCGGCGGCCAGCTCCTTGAGCTGCGCGACCGTGCGGGCCGATCCGTGTTCCGACCCGGCCATCCGCGAGATCGTCTCCTCCATCAGCGTGCCGCCGAGGTCGTTGCAGCCGCCGTTGAGCATCGCGATGGTGCCCTCGTCGCCGAGCTTCACCCACGAGCACTGGATGTTGTCGATCCGGCCGTGCAGCAGGACCCGGGCCATCGCGTGCACGACCCTGTTCTCCCGCCAGGTCGGCCCGGGGCGGGCGATGCCGGCCAGGTAGATCGGCGCGTTGGTGTGGATGAACGGCAGCCCGACGAACTCCGTGAAGCCGCCGGTCACGTCCTGGATGCCGGCCAGCACCCGGAAGTGGCCGAGCCACTGCCGGGGGTGGTCGACGTGGCCGTACATCATCGTCGAGCTGGACCGGATGCCCACCTGGTGTGCCGTGGTGACCACGTCGATCCAGGCGGACGCCGGCAGCTTGCCCTTGGTGAGCACCCAGCGCACGTCGTCGTCGAGAATCTCGGCGGCCGTGCCCGGGATCGTGTCCAGCCCGGCGTCGTGCAGCTCGGTCAGCCACTGGCGGACCGAGACACCGGCCTTGGCCGCGCCGGTGACGATCTCCATCGGCGAGAACGCGTGCACGTGCATCCCCGGCACCCGGCTCTTCACGGCCCGGACCAGGTCGGCGTACGCGGTGATCGGCATCTTCGGGTCGATGCCGCCCTGCATGCAGACCTCGGTGGCACCGTCCCGCCACGCCTCCTCGGCCCGGTCGGCGACCTGCTCGACCGACAGCCGGTAGGCGTCCGCGTCCTGCTCGCGCTGGGCGAACGCGCAGAAGCGGCAGCCCACGTAGCAGACGTTCGAGAAGTTGATGTTGCGGTTGACCACGTACGTGACGTCGTCGCCGTTGACGTCCTTCCGCAGGTCGTCGGCGAGGCGGGCGAGCTCGTCCAGCGCGGAGCCGTCCGCGTTGAACAGGGCCATGGCCTTGTCCTCGTGCGCCGGCTCCAGCAGGGCGGCCGGATTTTCGGCGGCCAGCTTCAGGCCCGCCAGCACGTCCGACTCGATGCGCGGCACGACCTTGCCCGCGCCGGCGGCGACCGCCTCGGCGGAGATGTGCGCGGCCACCTCGTCCCAGTCGCCGTACACGCTGTCGAAGTCGCCGCGGCGGTCGCCGGTGCGGCCCTCGGTGTCGATGGTGGCGAAGAGGTCGGTGCGGCCGCTCGCGTACGCGTCGTCGGGCTCCTGCCAGGGCAGCCCGGCCGGCATCGCCTCCTCGCGGGCCAGCCCGGACTCCGGGTCGGCGAGCGCGGCCACGTGCGCGGCCAGGCGGGGATCCAGCCAGCTCTCGCCGCGGCGGACGTACTCGGGGTAGATGGTGAGGCGCTCGCGCAGCTCGAAGCCGGCCGCCCGGGACTGCTCGCGCAGCGCCTCGATCTGCGGCCAGGGGCGTTCGGGGTTCACGTGGTCGGGCGTCACCGGGGAGACGCCGCCCCAGTCGTCGATGCCGGCGCGCAGCAGCAGCGCGTATTCGCCGGCGATCAGGTTGGGCGGGGCCTGGATCCGGGCCCGGGGACCCAGGATCACCCGGGCGACCGCGACCGTCGCCGCCAGCTCGCGCAGCTCCGCGTCCGGCATGCCGCGCATCGCCGTGTCCGGCTTGGCGCGGAAGTTCTGGATGATGAATTCCTGGATGTGGCCGTACTCGCGGGCGGTGCGGCGCATCGCGAAGATCGCGTCGATCCGCTCGGCCGGCGTCTCGCCGATGCCGATCAGGATGCCCGTGGTGAACGGGACACCGACCCGGCCGGCGTCGTCCAGCACGCGCAGCCGGACGGCCGGCTCCTTGTCGGGCGAGCCGTAGTGCGGGCCGCCCGGCTCGGACCACAGCCGGGTCGCCGTGGTCTCCAGCATCATGCCCATGCTCGGCGCGACCGGCTTCAACCGCTGCAGGTCGGCCCAGCTCAGCACGCCCGGGTTCAGATGCGGCAGCAGACCCGTCTCCTCCAGCACGGCGATGGCGCAGGCCCGCACGTAGTCCAGGGTCGAGTCGTAGCCCCGCTCGTCCAGCCACTGCCGGGCCGCCGGCCACCGCTCCTCGGGACGGTCGCCGAGGGTGAACAGGGCCTCCTTGCAGCCCTGGGCGGCGCCCTCGCGGGCGATCGCGAGCACCTCGTCGCGCTCCAGGAACGCCGCCGGCAGCCGGTGTGGCACGGTCGCGAAGGTGCAGTAATGACAGCGGTCGCGACACAGCCGGGTCAGCGGGATGAAGACCTTCTTCGAATATGTGACCACGCCGGGGCGGCCCGCCTCCCGCAGCCCCGCGTCTCGGACGCCGGCGGCCACCGTCAACAGGTCGTCGAAGAGTGGCCCCTCGGCGGCGAGCAGTGCCGTCGCCTCACCGGCGTCGATCGCCTTGCCGTCGGTCGCACGCTTCAGCGCGCGGCGGATGCTGGCCTCAGTCACGTCTGCCACTCGTGCAGCCTAGGCCGGAATGATGTCGGCTGCGTCGGGGGAGGCCGGGGCACGGCAGTGGTCTGGGACACGCCCGTGCTCCGGCAAACAGCGACGGCGCCCCCGGAATGGGGGCGCCGTCGCCGGGTGGTTCGGTCACGGGCGCGGCGGGGGCTCCTCGCCGACGATCCGGGTACGGTCGTCGTCGGCGTCCCGGTGCGGGATCGCCTGGGTCGGGTCCGCGTAGCCGGGCTGCGGCTGACCCGGGGGCGGGTAGGACTGCTCGCCGTACGGGGCCGAGGCCTGCGGGTGGCCCGGTGCGGGGGCGAACGGGCCCGGCGGGGTGCCGGGAGCGCCACTCGAGGTGGGCTGGGCCGACACCGGCGAGGCGGGCGGCGCGGAGGCGGGCTGTGCGTAGGCGGGCTGTGCGTAGGCGGGCGGCGCGGAGGTCGGCGCTCCCCAGCCCGGGGCGGCCGGGGGCTGACCCCACTGGCCGGGCTGCGGCTGGCCCGGCTGGGGGTAGCCGGCCGGGTGCAGGGGCTGGGTCGGGCCGGCCGGTTGGTTCTGGGGCTGCGTCGGGCCGGGCTGGGCGTAACCGGGGTAGCCCGCCGGCGGCGGGAAGCCGGGCTGGCCGGGCTGGCCGGGCTGGCCGGGCTGGCCGGGCTGGCCGGGCTGGCCGGGCTGGCCGGGCTGGCCGGGCTGGCCGGGCTGGCCGGGCTGGCCGGGCTGGCCGGGCTGCGGCTGGGGATAGCCGGGCTGGCCGTACTGCTGCTGCTGCCACTGTGGGGGCTGGCCGTACATCCCGGGCTGGGCCTTCGGCCTCGGCGTGTAGAAGAGGTTGCGCCAGATCAGGAACACCGCGTACGCCGCCGCGGCGAACACCGCCAGCCAGGCCACGCGGATCAGGAGCTCCTCGAACGCCACCCGGGGGCTCCAGTCGGCGATCTTCACCAGGGCGATGAAGAAGCCGAAGACCACCGCGAAGAAGGCCGCCGCCGCATATTCGATCAGGGCGACGATGGTGATCAGCTTGGCGTGCTTGTGCACCGGCTGGATCACGGTCGCCAGCAGCACTGCCGCGAGCGGCAGCACGATCAGCTCGACGTTGACGAAGCTGTAGAAGCAGTTCTGCACCCGGGTGAGGAAGTCCTGCCCCACCCCGGACGGGATCAGCCGGATCACCGCCACGAAGAGCCAGAGGGCGGGCGCCGCCACGAGGGCATAGGCGGTGAGGTCACGCAGCGGCCGGATCACCTGGGCAACCGGGCGCCCCGGGGGCTGCGGCGGCGGTGTGCTGGTCACAGCTGGACTCCTGACGGGGGATGCGGGCAAGTCGGCTCAGCCTAGACCCGATAGGCACGTCACACCCGCGACCCGCAGCCCGCGGATCCGGCCGCGGTGCGCAAGGATGGTCGGATGCGGATCGTGGTCCTGACCGGGGGGATCGGCGGCGCCCGGTTCCTGGTGGGCGTGCGCGCCCACGCGCGGCGAATCGGCGCCGACGTCACTGCGGTGGTCAATGTCGGCGACGACGTGCGCATGCACGGCCTACAGATCTGCCCCGACCTGGACAGCGTGATGTACACGCTGGGCGGCGCGGCGGATCCGGAACGCGGCTGGGGCCGGGTCGGCGAGACCTGGGTCATCAAGGAGGAGCTGGCCAAATACAGCGCCGAGCCGACCTGGTTCGGCCTGGGCGACAAGGACACGGCCACCCACCTGGTACGCACGACGATGCTGAACGCGGGCTATCCGCTGTCGGCGGTCACCGCCGCCCTGTGCGAGCGCTGGCAGCCGGGCCTCACCATGCTCCCGGCCACCGACGACCGCCTGGAGACCCACGTGGTCGTGGACGTGGAGGGCGAGCGCAAGGCCATCCACTTCCAGGAGTGGTGGGTGCGCTACCGCGGCGACGTGCCCACGCACCGCTTCGTCTTCGTGGGCGCGGAGACGGCGAAACCGGCGGCCGGCGTGCTGGAGGCGATCGGCAACGCGGACGTGGTGCTGGTGGCGCCGAGCAACCCGGTGGTCAGCATCGCGCCGATTCTGGCCGTACCGTTGCTCAAGGAGGCCGTGCTGGACGGCCCGGCGCCGGTCGTCGGGGTGTCGCCGATCATCGGCGGCGCTCCGGTGCGCGGCATGGCCGACCGCTGCCTGGCCACGCTCGGCGTCGAGGTGAGCGCGACCGGGGTGGGCGGCCTCTACGGCGGCCGCGGCGACAACGGCCTGCTCGACGGCTGGCTGGTCGACACGACCGACGAGGGCGCGGCGATCCCGGGCGTGACAACCCGTGCGGTGCCGCTGTGGATGACCGACGAGGACAAGACCGCCGCGATGGTCGCCGCGGCGCTGGAGTTGGCGGGAGTCTCCTGATGGACGGTCTCGAGGTGCTGCCGGTCCGCGGCATCGGCGACGTGACGGCCGGCGACGACCTGGCGGCGCTGATCACGACCAACGCGCCCTGGCTGCGCGACGGCGACGTGCTGGTGGTGACCAGCAAGATCGTGTCGAAGGCCGAGGGCCGGCTGGTCGAGGTCCCCGCCGACGGCCCGGAGCGCGAAGCGGCCCGCGAACGAGCCCTGGCGGGCGAGACCCGCCGGGTGGTGGCCCGCCGCGGCCCGACGGCGATCGTGCAGACCCACCACGGCTTCGTGATGGCGGCGGCCGGCATCGACGCGTCCAACGTCGACAAGACCCACCTGGTCCTGCTGCCGGCCGACCCGGACGCCTCGGCCCGCGCCCTGTACGACGCGCTGCTCAAGCGAGGCCTGCGGGTCGGCGTGATCGTGTCGGACACGATGGGCCGGGCCTGGCGCAACGGCCTGACGGACGTGGCGCTGGGTGCGGCGGGCATCGAGCCGTTCCGCGACCACCGGGGCGAGATCGACCCGTACGGCAACGAGCTGCAGCTGACCCAGATGGCCGTGATCGACGAGTTGGCGTCGGCGGGTGAGCTGGTCAAGGGCAAATGCGACCAGGTGCCGGTCGCGGTCGTGCGCGGCTACCCGGGAGCGGGCGCGGCGCGGGGCGCCGGCGCGGTCGCTCTGCTGCGCGACGCGGCCAGCGACATGTTCTCCCTGGGTACGGCCGAAGCACGCGCGGCGGGCCTGCGCGACGCCGCGACCCTCCCGGACGCGACGGCCGGAACGGGTCCCGCGGCGAGCGAGGCGATCGCCCGCGCGCTGACCACCGTGGCCGGGATGCTCGCCGAAGGCACCGCCGTGGAGCCGACGCCGGGCCAGCTGCGCTGCACTCCCCCGGACGTGACGGCGGCCGGCCTGATGCGGTTCGGCGCGGATGTGCACCGCGTTCGCGCCGCCCTCACCGCCGAGGGCCTGTCATCCACCGTCACCTACGACGCCACCACGGCGATCGTCACGATCGTCGCGGCCTGAGCGCCCGGCGGTCGCTGGTCCACCCACCCGAAGGATGTCGCCTTGACCCTGTTCGATGACGTCGTCGAGACGCTCGGCCGCTGGCAGGCCACCTCGGAGGCGGCCGATCTCGCGCGCAAGCGCACCCAGGAATTGCTCGCCGCCGGCCCGGTCGCGATGACCCGGGAGCACCGCGCGGGGCACGTGACCGCCAGCGCGCTCGTCGTCGACGAGCAGCGCCGGGTGCTGCTCTGCCTGCACGGCCGGCTGGGCATGTGGATGCAGGTCGGCGGCCACTGCGAGGCGACCGACGGCACGCTCGCGGCGGCCGCTCTGCGCGAGGCCACCGAGGAGTCGGGAATCGCCGGCCTGCGGCTGGATCCGGATCCGATCGACGTCGACATCCACCCGGTGCGCTGCTCCCCGGGCGACGGCGTGCCGGCCGGGCCTACCCACCACTACGACGTGCGCTTCGTCGCCGTCTGCCCGCCCGGCGCGGTCGAGCAGATCAGCGACGAGTCCGCCGATCTGGCCTGGTTCACGGCCGACAGCCTGCCGTCGCCGCTGGCTGACGGCGTTGTCCAGCAGCTGGCGCCTGCCTTCGCCCGGCTCACATCGCGCTGAGCGGCCCGCCCGAAAATGGCTAGATGTAGTGCAGGTCGCCCTTGCTCTTGAGGTCATCCACCAGGGACTTCACTTCCTGAGCCCGATCACGGGGACAGACCAGAACAGCATCCGGGGTGTCCACGATAATCAGGTCGCGAACGCCCAAGGCCGCCACCAACCGCCCGGAATTCGGAACGACCACCAGATTCTGCGTCTCGCGCAACAAGACCGCCTGCTTGCCGGTCGCGTCCTTGCCCACCACGACATTGCCGGCGTTGTCCGCCGCCAGCACCTCACCCAGCGTGTGGAAGTCGCCGACATCGTTCCAGCCGAAGTCACCCGGGACCGTGCCGACCCGGCCGGCCGCGGCCGAGCCCTCCATCACCGCGTAGTCCACCGAGATGCGGGGCAGGGTCTGCCAGACCTCGCCGAGGACCTCCTCGCGGGCCGGGGAGTCCCACGCCTGGACGATCCGGGCGATGCCCGCGTGCAGTTGCGGCTGCTGGCGGGCCAGCTCCGCTAGGAAGACGTCCACCCGCCACACGAACATGCCCGCGTTCCACAGGTAGTTGCCCGACTTGACGTAGTTTTCGGCCACCTCGTACGAGGGCTTCTCCTTGAACTCCTCGACCGCCAGGACCGCGCCCGTGCCGACCGGGCCGCCGCACTGCAGGTAGCCGTAGCCGGTCTCCGGGCGGGTCGGGGTGATGCCCAGGGTCATCAGCAGGCCCTTGCGGGCGCCGGTCATCGCCTGCTCGATCACCTCGATGAAGCGCGGGCTGTCCGAGATCAGGTGGTCCGCGGCGAACGAGCCCATCAGGGCCTCCGGCTCGCGGCGGGCGATCACCGCCGCCGCGAGGGCAATGGCGGCGCAGGAGTCGCGCGGGGACGGCTCGACGATGATGTTCTCGACCGGCACCTCGGCCAGCTGGCGGGACACCTCGACCGCGTGCGCGACGCCGGTCACCACCAGCACCTTCGCCGGGGCGGCCAGCGGGGCCAGCCGTTCGACCGTCGCCTGCAGCAGTGACGCGTCCGTACCGGTCAGCGGGTGCAGGAACTTGGGGTGACCGGCCCGCGAGAGCGGCCATAGACGAGTGCCGCTGCCACCTGCGGGAATGACGGCGTACAGGGTGCCCTGGTCTTCACTCATGCGCACGGAGTGTAACGATCGCACGTTACCGTTCGGGTCCTTATCCTCACGCTGCCACTCTGTTCCAGGTCGCGACGTGCACCTCCGCGCTGGTCGACCAGTTGAATTCCTTGGCCCGGTCGAAGCCCGCCTTCGCCAGGGTGAGCCGGCGCGGCTCGTCGTGCAGCAGGTCGGCGAGGTCCTCGGCGATGCGGTCCGGATCCTCGGTCGTGTATGCCACCGCGTCGCCGCCCACCTCCGGCAGGGACAGCCGCGGCGTGGTGAGCACCGGCGTGGCGCAGGCCATCGCCTCGAGGATCGGCAGCCCGAAGCCCTCGCCGAACGACGGGTAGCAGGCGACCAGCGCGCCGCCGAGGAAGCCCGGCAGGTCCGCATATCGCAGGTAGCCGGGGCGCAGCAGGCGCAGGTGCGACGGCACCTCGGCGACCGCCCGGTCGATGTCGTCGTCGTGGCCCTGGCCGCCGGCGATGACCAGCGCCGGCGGGTGCGGCCAGTCGGCCACCGCGCGGGCCCAGCCGCGGATCAGGTTGGGCACGTTCTTGCGGGGCTCCTTGGCGCCGAGGAAGGCGACGTAGCCGGCGTCCGTCAGGCCCAGGCGGGCGCGGACCCTGGCCTTCTCCTCCTCGCTCGGCGCGTGGAACGCCGTGTGATCCACGCCGTGGTAGGCGACGTCGATGTGCGTCGGGTCGGCGTCCAGCAGCCGGATCAGCTCGTCGCGCGTCGCCTTGCTCGGCACGATGACCCGCGCGGCGCGGCGCAGCGAGGTCTTGATCGCGCTGCGGAAGAAGGTGCGCCGGGTGTTGTCGTAATGCTCCGGTTCGGTGAAGAACGTCGCGTCGTGCACTGTCACCGTCACCGGGCAACCCGCCCGCAGCGGGCAGGTGTAGAAGGGCGAGTGCAGCACCTTGGCGCCGACCTGCTGGGCGAGCAGCGGCAGCCCGGTCTGCTCCCAGGCGAGCCGGGCCGGGCGGTGTGAGACCGCGGACGGGCCGGCGATGACCTCGGCGCCGGTCAGCATCCGGGAGTAACGCTCCGCATCCGAACGCTGGGCCACGACGGCCAGGTCGAGGCGCTCCGGCCCGACCTCGGCGAGGGCACCAAGGAGGCCGTCGACGTATCTGCCGACACCACCCCGGTCGGCGGGGACGCTCGTGGCGTCGACGAGGACTCGGGGTGGACGACCGGCGGTCACGTGGCAACTCCTCTGGGGCTGTGGGCCAGACCACTGGCAAGGGTACGCCGCTCGATGGGTGCCGTGTTGACCGCGACACCGCTAGCGCCCACACCGATACGTGTCCTTCGCGACGCCACGCCGACCGGAGATCAAATGGTCACGCACGGTGAACGGACTATCGTCAGCACCGATGATTGAGACGATTCCGGCGGCCTTCGCGGCGGCCGTGCGCCGAGACCCCACCACTCCCCTGCTGACCTGGTACGACGACGCCACCGGGGACCGTACCGAGCTGTCCGGCGCGACGATGGACAACTGGGTCGCCAAGACCGCCAACCTGCTGGTCGACGGCGTGGGCCTGGGCTCCGGCGACTCGGTGGCCGTCCTGCTGCCGCCGCACTGGCAGACGGCCGCGGTGCTGCTCGGCGGATGGTCGGCCGGCCTCGCCGCCGATCTGGGCCCGGACCCGCAGCCGGTGGAGGTGCTCTTCACCACACCGGAGGACGTCGAGCGCGCGGCGGCCTGGGGCACCGGCGACCGGTTCGCGACCGGGCTGCTGCCGCTGGCCGCCCCGCTGCGCCAGGTGCCGCCCGGCTTCATCGACTACACCGTCGAGGTCCGCGGCTTCGGCGACCGGTTCGTCGCCTCGGCGCCCGTCCATCCCAACGACCGCGCGCTGGCCGGCCCCGACGACGAGAGCCACCTCTCGGTCTGCCAGACGGCCACCGAGCGCGCCGCCGAGCTGGGCATCAAGCCCGGCGACCGGGTGCTGGTGGACGCCCGCGCCTACCCGGACCCGGCGGACTGGCTGCTGGCGCCGCTGATCGCCGGCGCCAGCATCGTGCTGTGCGGCAGCCTCGACCCGGCGAAGGTCGAGAGCCGGGCCCGGTCAGAGCAGGCCACGCTCCTGCTGACGTGACGCCGCCAGCCGCTCGAAGGCGGTCAGGGATTCCGGGTTGACCAGGGCGCCCGTGGCGGCGGCCCGGTCGGCCGGGGTGCCGGTGAGGATGCGCTTCACCGGGACCTCCAGCTTCTTCGCCGACAGCGTGCGGGGCACCGCGCGTACCTGATGGATCTCGTCGGGGACGTGCCGGGGCGAGAGCGCGGCACGTAGCTCGCCGCGGATCCGGCCGCGCAGCTCGTCGCCGAGCTCGGCGCCCTCGGCCAGGACCACGAAGAGCAGCAGCTCGTCCTGCCCGTCGGCGTCGAGGTGCACAACGACCGAGTCGACGACGCCCGGCACGTTCTCCACGACCGTGTAGAACTCGGCGGTGCCCAGGCGCACGCCGCCGCGGTTGAGCGTGGCGTCGGAGCGCCCGGTGATCACGCAGGTGCCGTCCTCGGCGATGGTGATCCAGTCGCCGTGCCGCCACACCCCGGGATAGACGTCGAAGTACGCCTCGAAGTACCGCCGGCCGTCCGGGTCGTTCCAGAAGCCGACCGGCATGCTCGGCATCGGCGCGGTCACCACCAGCTCGCCGAGCTGCCCCAGCACCGGCTTGCCGTCGGAGTCGTACGCCTCCACCCGCGAACCGAGCGCGCGGCACGAGATGACGCCCTCGACCACCGGCAGCAGCGGGGTGCCGCCGACAAAACCGGTGCACACGTCGGTGCCGCCGGACAGCGACTGCAGCTGCGGCTTGTCGCCGAGCGCCTCGTACACCCAGTGGAATCCCTCGGCCGGCAGCGGCGCACCCGTCGAGCCGACCCCCCGGATCGCGCCCGGCGGCGGGGTGACGCCGGCCTTGCGGCAGGCCATCAGGAACGGCGCCGACGTACCGAAGTAGGTGATGCCCTGCTCGGCGGCGAGCCGCCAGAGCGCGCCCAGATCGGGATAGCCGGGGTTGCCGTCGAACAGCACGATCGCCGCGCCCACCGCCGGGCCGGAGGCCAGGAAGTTCCACATCATCCAGCCGGTGGTGGTGAACCAGAAGAACCTGTCCCCCGGGCCGAGGTCGTGGTGCAGCGCCAGCATCTTCAGGTGCTCCAGCAGGATGCCGCCGTGCCCGTGCACGATCGGCTTCGGCAGGCCGGTGGTGCCGGAGGAATACAGCACGTAGAGCGGGTGATCGAACGGGACCGCGGCGAAGGTCAGCGGGTCGTCGCCGTCCAGGTCGGCCCAGTCGCCGCCGCCGTACAGGTAGCCGATGCTGATGAACCGCTCGACGCCGGGCAGCGCGGCCCGGATCTCGGCGACCTCGGCGCGGCGGTCCACCGGCTTGTCGCCGTAGCGGTAGCCGTCGACCGCGACCAGCACCTTCGGCTCGATCTGGGTCCACCGGTCGATGACGCTGCGCGAGCCGAACTCCGGCGCGCACGAGGAGAAGATCGCGCCGAGACTCGCCGTCGCGAGCATCAGGACGTACGTCTCCGGAATGTTCGGCGCATAGGCCGCGACCCGGTCACCCGGGCCGACGCCGAGCCGGCGCAGGCCGGCGGCGACCCGGCGGACCTGGTCGCGCAGCTGCCGGGCGGTGAGCGTGACCGGCTCCCGGGTCTGCGAGTACGCGAGAACGACCGGCTCGTCGTCGGCGAGCCCCGGCATCCGCAGCACGTGCTCGGCATAGTTCAGGGTGGCGCCGGGAAACCAGCGCGCGCCCGGCATCGTGGCCTCGGGCAGCGTCGCGGTCGGCTCGGTGTGCGCGATGACGTCGAAATAGTCCCAGACCGCCCGCCAGAAGCCGGACAGATCGGTCACCGACCACTGCCACAGCTCGGCGTAGCCGGCCGCCTCCACGCCGCGCTCGGCGCGCAGCCAGGTCAGGAACCGACCCATCCGGGACGTCTCCAGGACGTCCGCCGGCGGGGTCCACAGCACTGCGCCCGTCGTCATGCGCCCACCTTAATCATCATTCAGCCGGCGCGGACCTGGCGTCCTGGATCGCCTTGCGGCGAGCCAGCCGATGCTCGCGGCGGATGATCGCCTCGCGGAAGCGGCGCTCGTCGTCGGCGGTCTCGGGCAGCACCGGCGGCACCGCGCGGGGATGACCCGAGACATCGACGGCGACGAAGACCAGGTACGCGGTGGCCACGGTGAGCGGCTCGCCGCCGGCGGTGTCCCAGCGCTCCCCGGTCAGCTTCACGCCGACCTCCATCGAGGTGCTGCCGGTCCAGTTCACCTGCGCGTACGCGTGCACGAGGTCACCGACCCGCACCGGCTCCACGAACACGATCTCGTCGATGGCGGCGGTGACGGCCGTACCGCCGCTGTGCCGAGCCGCGGCCGCACCGGCCACATCGTCGACGAACTTCATCAACACGCCGCCGTGCACCGTGCCGTACAGGTTGACGTCGGTCGCATTCATGATCCGGCTCAGGGTGACCCGCGAGTGCGAGGTCGGCCGTCCCACGGGATGGTCACTCATGGCCGATACGTTACTTCCGCCGCGTTGCCGCAGGCGGGTACGGTCCGGGGCGTGCGCCATCTACGGTCGATCCTCTATGCCCTCGTACTGGCCCCCGCGGTCTGGATCCTCTGCGGGGTCGGCTTCGACCAGGACCTGACCGGCCGGGCCCGCGACGACGGGGGCATCGAGTCGCTCACCGGCGTCCTGCTGCTTCTGCTGGCCGGTGCCGCGTACGCGATCCTGCTCTTCTCCCCGATCTCCCCGCTCGGGCCGCTGCTGGCCGGGCTCGCCTTCGCCGGCGTCGGCGCCTGGGCCCGGCTCGCCCCGGAGTCGTACGCCGAGGTGTGGCCGGCGAATGTCGCCAAGGGCGGCTTCGACCTGAGCACGCCCGGCTACGGCCTGGCGGTGCTGCTGGCGGTGCCGCTGCTGGGCACGGCGCTGAGCGCGCGGCGCTGGCGCGCCTTCGAACCGCCGGAGATCCTGCTGATCGGCACAATCGGGCGGGCGCACGGAGCGGCACGGGTGGCCGGCACGCCGATGGCGTCGGAACGAACGACGGTCATCCCGCAGCAGCGGCGGCCGGCGGAGTTCGTCCCCGGCTTCGGAGCGCCGTCGGCGGACACGACGCAGATCGTGGGGCCCGCACGCCAGGCCGACGACCCGACGATCGCGGTGCCGCTGCGGCGGCCGCGGGCGGCGTTCGACGAGGACGGCGATGAGAAGACGACGGTGATGCACCTCGGCCGCCCCGGGCCGGTTGATTCCGCGCCCGCCGACGGGCGTGATGAGCCGACTCAGCTCGTCACGTCGGCCGGCCGGGTGGCTGATTCGGACGACCGCTGGACTGAGGATTTCGCGGCGATGGACCGGCCGAGCTCGGGAGCGGACACCGCGGACGACGAGGCCACACGGAATGTGGCCTCGGACGACACGGTCCCGGCGCTGACCACGTCTGCAGCCACGTCGCCCACCGTCACGTCGCCCGCCCCCATGTCGCCTGCCGTCACGTCGCCTGCCGCCACGTCGACCGCCGCCATGTCGACCGCCGCGATGTCGCCCGGCGTTGGGGAAGAGACGACGCGGGACGTGGTCGCGGGCGATGCGGGCCGGGGTGGGGATGCTGGGGTTGTGACCGGGGACGAGACCACCCGGCTGGTTCTCCCTGCCGGGGCCGGGCCGCAGGCCGCTGCTGCAAGCACCTCAGCCGATGCCAGCACCTCGGCCGATGCGGTGACTTCGGCCAATGCCGTGGCATCGGCCAATGCCGTGGCATCGGCCAATGCCGACACCGTGACCTATCCCAACGCCGTCACCTCGACCGACACCGACGCCGTCACCTCGACCAATGCCGACGCCGTGGCATCGGCCAATGCCGACACCGTGACCTATCCCAACGCCGTCACCTCGACCGACACCGACGCCGTCACCTCGACCGATACCGACGCCGTGACCTCGGCCAATGCCGGGCTCTCAGCTGATGTCGGGGTCTCGGCTGATGTCGGGGTCTCGGCTGATGCCAGCGTCTCGGCTGATGCTGGGGTTCCGGTGGGCGAGGACGAGGAAGACAAGACTCAGCTGCTCACGCTGCCTAAGGCGGACGGCCGGGCTATCGGTGCGTCGGATCGCGGTGAGCAGACGCAGGTGATCCGGGCCGGCACTGTCGAGCCGCCCGGCGACCGCACTCAGCTGCTGACTTTCCCCACGCCGGGCGAGGCCACGACGGTCACGGTCGCGCACCCTGAGGTCGAGACGAGTCAGGAGAGCCCGGAGACCACCAAGGGGATGTCGATCGTCGCCGCCGAGCGCCCAGACCCGGGTGAAGACCCGACGACCCGGCTGACACCGCCCACCGAGCAACCGGGCAAGGCGACCACCCGCCCGAATCCGGAACGTGGGGCGATGACCGTGACCAGCACCGAACGCCCGGCCGACGAGGCCGCCGACGACACCCGCCCGTTGACCCTGCCGGCCCCGCGACCGCCAGCCGAGGATGAGACAACCCGTCTCCTCTAGGGCAAAACCCTCCTCCCGCCCTTCGGTGCGGATCTCTGAGACCTCGGCAACCTGTTGGTCCTTTGGAGACCTCTGCAAGGTCCTTCGCTGTCAGGCGTCCGGCCCGTGGGCGTTATACCGGGCATTTCGGGCAGAGATGCTGCGGCTGAGTCTCGGCCGCCCGGCGTTGACCGATGGTGTGTAATGGCGGTGCAAACCCGACCGAGCCACCACAAGATCCACGCCGGATTGCCGGCCCTGGGCGGCCGTGCGGAACTGACGCTTGCCTCGAAACCTGCCAGATCCTCGCCGTCTCGCCGACCCCAGATCGACGTAGATGCGCGCGGGCGCGGAACAGACCACGCCGCAATATGATCCTCGCCGGGGACACCGACCCCGGATCAACATGGACGTGTCCGGGCGCGGAGCGGACCACACCGCCATAAGGTCCGGCTCGCGCAGGCCTGTGGGCGTGATCGCCTGATCGGGATATGCGATCGACTGGCGACCCAGTCATGCAGAAGTCTCTGTGTGGCCACCGGATACCTAGATCTCGGGAATCCCGCAAGATCTGCGCGGGGCACCGCCGCCCTGAGTCATCTTGCGACTTGGAGAGTGTGGAGCTGAGCGTAACGACACAAATGTCTGTTGTGCTCTGCACGGCAGGTCGCCATGGAGGCACGGGCTGCGAAGCGAAACAGAGCAGCCAAGCCACACGGACCGGCCAAGCCCCGGGAAACGGTGCGACCGGGCGAAGTAGGGCGGGCGAGGCGGCACAGTGCTCGCTGCGCCACCTCGATGAAAGGGCTTGATGGCGACTACTGTCACGGCGTGTTCCCGAGAGATTCTCACCCCGTAACCCCCGACGGGCCCGCCCGTTATAACCAGGGGAGCCGGGAGCCGGGAGCCGGGAGCCGGGAGCCGGGAGCCGGGAGCCGGGAGCCGGGAGCCGGGAGCCGGGAGCCGGATGGCGAACGGTTCCGACGCTGCGTCGGGTGCTGGTCGTCGTGCGGACCACCACGACGCTGACGAGATTGCTGGACGTTGTCTCGCTGATCGCGGCGGATCGCCGCGTCCAGGTGCTCTTCACCGCCGATGAGGCCAACGGCGCGATCCTCGCCGGTGGGATGCTGCCGGTGTTGCAGGCCCTCGACGCGGCCGTGGTGTCCTGGGCGGACGCCACGCGGACGAGGTTTGACCTGGCCCTGGCGGCGAGTGAGAACGATGACCTGAGCCGGCTCGACGCCCCGGTCGTGCTGCTGCCGCACGGGGTGGGGCAGCAGAAGTACTACCCGGGAACCTCGATCGTGTCCGGGCTGACCCCGGAGCGAGTAAGCGCTTCGCCGGCCGTCTTCGCGTTGTCGCATCCCGATCAGGTGCGACGTCTTTCCGAGCTTCTCCCGGCCGCGGGGCAGCGCGCCCGGGTGGTCGGTGACCCCGCGCTGGGCCGGATGGTGGCCAGCCGGCATCGGGCTTCGGCGTATCGGGCGGCGTTCGACGCGCGTGGCCGGGTGCTGGTGGTGCTGGCATCGACGTGGGGACCCGAATCGCTGCTGGGTGAGTGGCCTGAGCTGCCGGAACGGCTCCTCGCCGAGCTGCCGGCCGATGAGTATCGGATCGTGGCGGCGCTGCACCCGGGTATCTGGGCGCACGGGCCGTGGCAGGTCCGGGCGTGGTGGTCGCGGGCCGCGGAGTACGGGTTGCGCATCGTGCCACCGGAGCAGGGGTGGCAGGCCGCCCTGCTCGGCGCCTCGTGCGTGCTGTCCGACTTCGGCTCCCTGGGGCTGTACGCGGCCTCGCTCGACAAGCCCCTGCTGCTGGCGCCGCAGCCGAGCGCGACAACGGTGCCGGGCTCCGCGGCCGAGGTGCTGGGTCGGCAGGCCCCGAGGCTGGATCGGCAGGCCGGGCTGCGCGGGCAGATCGACGCGACGATCGCCGGCCATGCCCGGGGACGGTATGACCGGGTCGCCGCGCTGGCGGTTGATGCGCCGGACCGGTCGGCACAGCGGCTGCGGGCGCTGCTGTACGAGCTGATGCACCTGGCCGAGCCGGCCGACATCGCGGAGTTCCCGCCGGTGCCGATGCCGGCCCGCGAGCCGGGTACGGCCACGACGATGATCGTCGGCGCCGAGGCCACGGACGCGGAGGTGGCGGTGATCCGCTATCCGGGCATCGACGGCCACGGCTCCCGTGCGGGGCTGGACTACCGGCACCTGGTGGCCGATGTGGACCGCGCCCGGCTCGATCAGGTCGGCGCCGCCGGCGTCCTGCGCAGCGGGGTGGACGACCCGGACTACGCCGCCGAGTTGCTGCTGCAGTGGCCGCGCGCCGACCTCATCGCGGCCGAGTGCGGGCCCGATGCCTGCCGGATCTGGTCACGTTCCGCCGACATGGTCGTCCGAGCTCCCCTCGGCCGCCTCGGCGTCGACGTGACCGTGTTGGCGTCGTGGGCCTACGTGCGGCTGCGCCGCGACGGCGCGGTGCCGGGCCGGGATCGGCTACGGCTCGGCGAACGGGTCATCGAGGTGGCGGGGGAAGCCGGCTGAGCTTGTCCCGGTACCGGTCGTACCGCGGGTGCGCCATGGCGTAGAACCTCTCCGCCAGCCTGTCCCAGCCGGCGCGGGCGGTCTCGATGTCGCCGCGGTGCCAGGCCGTCTCGGCTGCGAAGTCGTCGACTTCGATGTCGTAGGTGGTGGCTCCGCTGTCGGCGATCAGCTCCCGCGCCGCGGCGACTTCCCGGTCGGCCTCCGGCCACTGCTCGACCATGTCGTGGGCCCGCGCCCGGCCCAGGTGGATCCGGGAGAGGTTGCGCGGCCGGCCGGCGTCGGTGTAGCGGGCCGCCTCCTCGAACAACAGCATCGCCTCCTCCGGCCGCCGGGCGTGGAGCAACAGGTTGGCCAGCTCGCGGGCGTGGATGCCGCGTGCCCGGTGCAGGTCGTTGGCCCGGTCGATCTCGAGGCACCGCCGGATCAACTCGGCCGCCTGTGTGAAGGCCTCCGGCGTCATCGGTGCGCCGAGGTCGAGCGCGTGGCGCACGCGCTCGCGCGCGAGCCGGGCCCGGAACTCCAGCAGCGAGGACTTCAGGCGGGGATGGTCGCCGACGCCGGCGGTCGACTGGGCAGTGTCGAGGCTGGCTTCGGCCTTGGCGAACAGGCCCAGCCCGGTCTCGATACGCGCCCGGGTGCCGTACAGCCGTGCCGTCGCGGTCGTGTCGCCGAGCGCTTCCGCGCTCTTGATGCCCCAGGTGATCGCCGTCGCGATCAGGTGCTGGCGCCCGCGGTACGTCAGGACGACTTCCAGGGCACCGCAGAGTCGGATCGCGTCCTGGTGAAGCTCTCGGTCATGGGCGAGCCGCACCAGGTCGACGATCAGGGTGGCGTGCATGTCGAGCCACTCGATGGCGGTGAGGTGCGTCAGCCGCCAGCGCAGATCCGCTGGCAGCACGGCCGGGCGCAGCCGGTCTCCCTCCAGGGTCTGATCGGCGGCCATCGCCTGCTCGGTCGTCACGGCCAGCAGCCGGCGCAGAGCCGACTCAGTGATGGCGGCCGAGGGAGTGACCCGTTGCCGGACCAGCCGCAGCAGGCGCAGGCGGCCGTCGGAGCCGTCGACTGCCAGGCCGGCGCCCAGCAGGGTGTCGACGGTGGCGCTCGCCGGCCGGCCGAGCAGCGCGTTCGCGCTGTCGCGGGTGAAGCTCTCGCCGGGGTGGATGCTGAGCAGGGCAAGATCGGCGCGGACCGGCTCCGGCAGGCTTCGCAGGCCCAGACTCGTCAGCAGGCCGTCGAACCCTTGGGGATCGTGCCCGTCGCGGAGCTCGGCGACGAGCCTCGCCACCGGTTTGAACTCGGCGCGCCGCAGGCTCAGGGTGCCGCCGGCGCGCCGCAGGAACTCCGGGATGTGGTCGCAGAAGTCGAGCAACTGCTCGGTGGCCTGCGGCTCGGCGTCGAGCATGCCCTTGCGGCCGTGCGATTCGAGCAGCTCCCGGGCGCCTGCCTCGTCCAGGCCGCCGAGCGGGACCGGGGGTGTGGGACACCACGCCGCGAGCTCGCCCGACGTCTCCCGGGTGGTCAGCAGGACCAGGCTCAACGGCCAGTTCCGGGCCAACGCCCGCGCTTCGGCCGCGCTCTCGACGTTGTCGAAGACCAGCAGGAACCGGCCATGCAGCAGCGCCCGTTCGTACTGCGTGGACAGGGCCGCGTCGCTGGTCTCGACGACGTCGACGCCGATCTGGCGCAGAACCTCGCCGAACACCTCCGCATACCGCAGCGCGCCGTCGCTGCGGAACAGGTCGCAATCGAGGTACGCGGTGCCGTCGGCGTACTCCTCGGCCCGTTCGTGCCGGACCTGTTTGACCACATAGGTCTTGCCCCACCCGGGCAGCCCGGTGACCGTCCGGGTGCCCGGCTCGCCCAGCCCCGGCAGGACATCACGGCGATCCGTGAACCCCTCCGGGGCCGGCGGCACCACCACGTCCCCGCCGCGACCGCGTAACTCCGCGATCGCGACGTACAGCTTGGATCTGAACTCCGGGTCTGCCGCCGCGAGTTTCATGATCTTCGCGGTCCTGGCGGCGGGGTCCCTGGGCAGCACCTTGACCCCGCCCGTGATCACCTGCCGCAGGCTCCTGGCCCCCGCGAACGCAGCGCCGACCGCGGCCGGAACCACTAGTTTCGTGGTCTCCTCGGTGGCGAGTTGCAGGGCCTTCTGCGCCTCGTCCGCCAGGATTTCCAGCACGTCAGGCGGGCTTGCGGGCAACACCGACGAGGTTGTGCAGCGGGGCGGTGTCGCCGGGCTCGATCCGCCACCGGGTGACGTCGACCAGGCCCGGTTCGACCAGTTCGAGATCGTCGAAGTAGCTGGCGATCTCCTCGGGGCTGCGCATCGCGTACGGC
>Ga0307516_10000908_pt1 | contig 40669 bp, 38 predicted proteins | sample 19_EM_MG_FD_203310 | JGI IMG/M metagenome (GOLD analysis project Ga0307516, IMG submission 203310) | Populus trichocarpa ectomycorrhiza microbial communities from riparian zone in the Pacific Northwest, United States - 19_EM | ecosystem: Host-associated > Plants > Roots > Unclassified | place... | reverse complement strand
TCTGGAACGTCATCGACAAGCACAAGGTCAATATCTTCTACACCGCGCCGACCGCGATCCGCGCGCTGATGCAGTCCGGCGACGAGCCGGTGAAGAAGACCTCGCGCAAGTCGCTGCGGCTGCTCGGCTCGGTCGGCGAGCCGATCAATCCGGAAGCCTGGGAATGGTATCACCGCGTGGTCGGCGACGATCGCTGCCCCATCGTCGACACCTGGTGGCAGACCGAGACCGGCGGCATCCTGATCACGCCGCTGCCGGGCGCGATCAAGCTGAAGCCGGGTTCCGCGACGCTGCCGTTCTTCGGCGTGGTGCCTGAGATCGTCGATGCCGACGGCAACACGCTACACGGCGAATGTCAGGGCAATCTCTGCATCGCCAAATCCTGGCCCGGGATGATGCGCACGGTCTATGGCGACCACGCCCGCTTCGAACAGACCTACTTCTCGACCTACAAGAACAAATATTTCACCGGCGACGGCTGCCGGCGCGACGCCGACGGCTATTACTGGATCACCGGTCGCGTCGACGACGTCATCAACGTGTCGGGCCATCGCATGGGCACCGCCGAAGTCGAGAGTTCGCTGGTGGCGCATGCCAAGGTCTCGGAAGCCGCCGTGGTCGGCTATCCGCACGACATCAAGGGCCAGGGCATCTATGCCTATGTGACGCTGATGGCCGGGGTCGAACCCTCGGACGAACTGCGCAAGGAACTGGTGGCCTGGGTGCGCAAGGATATCGGCCCGATCGCTTCGCCCGACCAGATCCAGTTTGCCCCCGGCCTGCCGAAGACCCGCTCCGGCAAGATCATGCGCCGCATCCTGCGCAAGATCGCCGAGGACGAACCGTCGAGCCTCGGCGACACCTCGACGCTGGCCGATCCCGCCGTGGTCGATGACCTCGTCGAGCATCGTCAGAACAAGAAGGAAAAGTCGGCGTAACATCGACTGTCGATGCTCGGCCACTCCCCGCCCGCCGGGGAGTGGCGTTGCGGCTTTCGCGCTGCCACCGTCGTCGTTGCGCCGATGACAGGGGTTTCCTGCCGGAGCTTTGGTCGTCAGCCGAAGCGCGTGCGCGATGTGCGCGGCGGCTTGGAGCCGCTCTTCATCCCAGAACCCTCACGGACTGTGTCAGCGGCCGTCGCACCCGCGCGGCGCGTTTCCCGAACGGTGTTGTTTTCAAGTCATTTACTTTGTTTCCAACATTTTCTTTTCTCCTCCACCCGAACCGGTCGGAGCAGCCGACGTGGAAACCATCCGGTTAACGCGGACGGTTGAAATGCGGGCCGGCATCTTGCAGACGAATGGGCGAATTCAGGATCGAAACAGTCATTTGAGACGGAAGCGGAGAGATTGATGGCGAGGCGGATTGCGGTGGCGTTGGCCACTACCATTGGGGTGGGGCTGCTGACGATCTCGACGGCGGACGCGCGGCCGGAGCTGATCGGCGTTCACAACCAGTACTCTCCTGGGACCATCGTCGTGAAAACCAGCGAACGTCGCCTCTATCTGATCCTCGATGAGGGTCATGCGATGCGGTATCCGGTCGGCGTCGGCAAGGCTGGCAAGCAGTGGGCGGGCGAGACCCAAATCGACGGAAAGTACCGCAATCCGGCCTGGGCTCCCCCCGCGGACGTCAGGCACGACAAGCCCGCACTACCGAACGTCATTGCCGGCGGCTCGCCGCGCAATCCGATGGGGGTTGCGGCGATGACGCTGGCCGGCGGCGAATACGCCATCCACGGCACCAACGTCCCCGGTTCGGTCGGCGGCTTCGTCTCCTATGGCTGCATCCGCATGCTCAACCCCGACATATCGGACCTCTACCAGCGCGTACCGGTCGGTACCCCGGTGGTGGTGACGCGCTGAGCTCCGGGCGCCTGCAAGGGACCCTCGCCTCAGAAATCTGAGGCGATGCCCTTGTTTTCCCAGTCGCCGAATCGCGTCGGCTCGGGCCCCTTGGGTCCCTGAAGCTCCCTTGCCATCGGCTTGGCGCCGGCGGCCGCCGCCTGCCGGCGTGCGTCCGCTTCAGCCAGCGCGCGCTGGGCCGCGGGCGACAGTGGCTTGCGCGCCGGCACGGGTCCTGATGAACCATCGCTCATCGTTGATCTCCGACAACTCCCGCTCATCCGAGGTATTCGGTTCAACAGATTGTGCGGCGCACGTGAAAAAGCCAGAGCAATTCTTATATCTGGCATATACGCATGGCAGAGTGCCGATTCTTCGACGGCGTGCACCAGACGTGCGGAACTAGTCCCCCTTTTCCGAGTAACGTTCCAGCATGTCCACACAACGATTCGCACGTCCCACCGAAGTGCCTGGTCTCGCGGCGCGGCGGATCGCGGCGGATATTCTCGACGGTGTCCTCCACAAGCAGCGCACGCTTGACGACCAGCTCGACGGCGCCGGTGCCCACCCTGGCCTGAAGATGCTGGCCGATCGCGACCGTGCCCTGATGCGCCGGCTGGTTGCGACCATCCTGCGCCGGCTTGGAACCCTCGGCCATGTGCTGTCGCGCCTGCTCGACCGCGGTGTCCCGACCGATGCGCCGCGCGCCCAAAGCGCGCTCCTGATCGGCGCTGCGCAAATTCTCTGGATGGACGTTCCGGACCATGCCGCCGTGGATCTGTCGGTTCGTCTGGTCCAGTCGGACCGGCGGGCTGCGAAATATGCCGGGCTCGTCAACGCAGTGCTGCGTCGGTGCGCCCGCGAGGGCGCGAACCTCGTGGAAGAGGTCAAATCGCAGACGCTCGATGTTCCGCCATGGCTGCTGGCGCGCTGGACCACGCATTACGGCGAAAGCACCGCCAGGGAGATCGCCCTGGCCCTCGCCCACGACCCTTCGCTCGACATCACGGTGAAATCCGATGCCGCGCAGTGGGCGCACCGCCTTCACGGTGAACTGCTGGCGACTGGAACCGTGCGGACGCAGCTGCAGGGATCGGTGACCACGCTGCCCGGTTTCGCCGAGGGAGAGTGGTGGGTCCAGGATGCCGCCGCCGCCTTGCCGGCCCGGCTGTTCGGCGATCCCAGCGGCAAGACCATCGCCGACCTCTGCGCAGCCCCCGGTGGCAAAACCGCGCAGCTCGCGCAAGCGGGCGCCCGGGTCGTCGCGGTGGACCGTTCGCCGGGACGGATGGCGCGGCTGCGTGACAATCTGGCGCGGCTGCAGCTCGAGGCCGAGACCGTGGTGGCCGATGCCGCCGAATGGTCGGGCGGCCCCGACGGCGGCTTCGACGGCATTCTGCTCGACGCCCCCTGCACGTCGACCGGCACGATTCGGCGTCATCCCGATGTCGCATGGCTCAGGCAGGAAGCGGAGATCGCCCCGCTGACTGCCCTGCAGCGACGGCTGTTGCGGAAGGCGGTCACCCTGCTCAAGCCCGGGGGGACGCTGGTCTACTGCACCTGTTCACTGGAGGCGGAGGAGGGCGAAGAGGCGATCACTGAGCTGCTCGCGAGCGAGGCGACGGTGCGCCGGGCGCCGGTCGACCCGAGCGAAGTCGCCGATCTTGCTGAAATTGTAACCGCGCAAGGAGACCTCCGGACATTGCCGTGCCATCTCCCGAATCCGGACCCCCGACTTGGCGGGCTTGATGGCTTTTACGCCGCAAGGCTGGTCAAAATCTGACGTTGCATCTGATTTTACACTAGATTTTGCCCACTCAACGTTGATTCGGTGGTGCTCAAGAGGGTGTATTGGGGCCGTTTACGGATTAAAAGGTTGCGTTACGAATCCCCCTTACATCAAGGCAAGGCGTGGCCGCCGCTCAACGCAGACGCATTTCGACGCTTATCATGGACCGTTTCGCGCGCAGCATGATGTCGCGCGCAACCGGCGGTTCTGTCGCGTTGTCGCAGCTGTGGCCGAGCCGTTCCGACCGATTGATCATCGCCCCGCACGACCTGCGGACCGCGGACGCCACCCGCGCCGCCGAGATCTATGCCGGCCGCTTCGTCTTCGCCGGCAAGATCGTCACCTGCCACGGTCGCTCGATCTTCGATCTCGAACCGCCGTCCGAGGATTGGGAGGTGGCGCTGTTCGGCTTCGGCTGGCTGCGGCACCTGCGCGCCGCCGACACCGCGCTGACCCGGGCCAATGCCCGCGCTTTGGTCGACGACTGGATCTCCAATCCCTCGCACCGGCGGCCGACCGCACGCCGCGCCGACGTGATGTCGCGTCGCGTGATTTCGCTGCTGTCGCAGGCGCCGCTGGTGCTCGGCGACACCGACGGCAAGTTCTATCGCCGCTATCTGCGCTGGCTGACGCGGGAAATCCGCTACCTGCGCTACGCGATGCTCGACGTTCCCGACGGCGTGGCGCGGCTGCAGGTGACGATCGCGCTGTGCTACACCTCGCTCTGCCTCGCCAATCAGGCCCGCCACATCAAGACGGCCTCGAAAAAACTCTCCGACGAATTGCAGCGGCAGATCCTCCCCGATGGCGGCCACATCTCGCGCAATCCGGGGGCGCTGATCGAGCTCCTGATCGACCTGCTGCCGCTGCGGCAGACCTTCGCCGCCCGCAACATCGCGCCGCCGCCGGCGCTGTTGAATGCGATCGACCGCATGATGCCGATGCTGCGATTCTTCCGGCACGGCGACGGCAGCATGGCGCTGTTCAACGGCATGAGCGGCACCTCCTCGGACCTGCTCGCAACCCTGCTGGCGTATGACGATACGCATGGCTCGCCGATGGCGAGCATGCCGCACGCCGGTTTCCAGCGCCTCGACGCCGGCGCCATGGTCGTGATCATGGATACCGGTGCGCCGCCGCCCGCCAATGTCAGCCAGGAGGCCCATGCCGGCTGCCTCTCGTTCGAACTGTCGTCGGGAGCATGCCGCATCGTGATCAATTGCGGCATGCCCGCCACCGGCCGTGACAGCTGGCGCGCCTTTGCGCGCAGCACGGCGGCGCATTCGACCCTGACCTATCACGAGACCTCGTCCTGCCAGTTCGTCGAACTCTCGGCGATGAAGCGATTCCTGCACGGCTCGCCGATCGTCGCGGGGCCCCGCAGCGTCGAGAATACCCGCGGCGACGTCGCCAACGGCACCATCCTGACCACGTCCCATGACGGCTATGTCGGGCGCTTCGGCGCGCTGCATCGCCGGGTCCTGATGGCCGCGCCGGACGGTTCGCGGCTGGACGGCGAGGACACCATTGCGCCTGCGCCGGGCGGCCGCAACAAGGGCAACGCCACCGACTACGCCTTGCGGTTTCACCTGCATCCCCAGGTCAAGGCCAGCCGGCTCGGCGACGCGCATGGCATCATGCTGGTGCTGCCCAATCGCGAGGTCTGGACCTTCGAAGCGTTCGACGACAAGGTCGACCTGGAAGACAGCGTGTTCCTGGCCGGCAATGACGGGCCCCGCCGCACCACCCAGATCGTGATCCGGCAGGATTCGCGGGAGGCCCCGTCGGTGCGCTGGAGCTTCACCCGTTCGCCGAACTCGCCCGCCGCCACCTCGGCCCGCCGCAACGCCAGGCGCGAACCGGAATTGCCGCTGTAGTTTCGGAGACGGCACATCGTCAGCCATGCAGCTTCCTCCCACGGACTGTGCGATCCCTCCCTCCCGCGAGCGCAGCGAGTGGCGGGGAGGGTGGCGCGAAGCGCCGGGTGGGGGGTGTTTCCGCAGGCTCCGCACAGCATTTGTTTTCGCCGATGGACCCCCCCCCGTCACATCATCGCTGCGCGCTACCCAAAATATCGAAAACAACCCCATGCAAAGTAGATTGGCGGTCGCTGGTCTACGCGATCCCGCGAAAACATTTTTGACTCGTCGGGCAAATCACCTGCAATATTCCATCATCGCGCAAATCCGTAAAACGCAAACCAACTCGGCACCAGCGTCGGGGCCGCCCTGCGATTGCCTGCGCACCTCCGTCGCGTTCACCGCATCCCACCCCAACGTTGGTGACGATCGCGAGCCGCCCCTCTTATGCGGTGGGGTGGCACAATTCGCACCGAGGTGAGCTTGCGCGCGATCGGACGAAGCGATTCGCTCACGCCACCGCACTGTCGTTGATTGCTTTGATCTTCGTGAACAGGCGCGTCACGTTGCTTTCGTCGAACAAATGCTCCGGCCCGGTCGGCGCCAGGCCCGTAAAAGGCGGTTCATAGAGCAACGCCGGGTCCATCATGCCCTGATCGGTCAGGTGCTCGATCACCATGTTGATGAACTCGATCTGCGCTGCGCTGGCCGTGCCACCAGCAAGAAACTCCGAGAAGGCCTCGCTGACGGCGGCACGATCGAGCCCGACCAGTGAACGGACAAAGCGGCCAAAGCCGTGGCTCGTTTCCCGCGCGCGCTCGATGTCGCCGGCTTCACCAACGCCGGCATCGAGCAACATCTTTTCAAGCTCAGTCAAATCCGACGGTGTCAGCGGCTTGCCCTGTCGCAACTTGTGCAGAACGAGATTGTCCTGATGCGCCCGCAGGAAATGCCGGGCCTTGGCCTTGAAGCGGGCGAAATCGGCCTCTCCCACCTGAGGTAATTGTAATTCGACACCGTCGCCGATCTCGTCGGCGAAATTCGAATAGACGATCGCCTTCCTCGATTTCTCGATGTGCTGGATCAGGTCGCGCAGGCGCAATCGCACCAGTTCCAGGAGCGGGACCGTGACGCCTTCCCACCATTGATCGGTCTGGATCTCCTCGATCAGGACAGCCTGCTGGGCAATCGCAGGGATTCCGGTCTGATCCCCAAGCGCAGACGCAATCTCCAGAAGCTGCTTGCGCAAGATGTCGAAGCGTTTCGAGCCCTTGAGCAGCGCCAGCTCCAGCGAGAACATCAGGAGGTCGAAGCGCTTTGCCTCCTCGGTCCCCAACATATGGCTAGAGGGCAGCGGCGCGATCTCCTCGACCAATTCCGCCCGCTTGTGCTCGTCGATCGACTCCCACTCCTTCGATTCCCGATATTTCTCGACCGCACGGCGGTGCTGGCGGACGATGAAATTGTCGGTCGGGAGACCCCCGACGATGTCCTGCAGGGTCTTCGCGGCCGATGCGCGAATCTCAGGCTCGCTTGGCGGCGTGTCGTCGCCCGATTGATAAGACGTCTGATCGCCGGTCGAGAAACCGCCAGCCCTTGCCTGCTTCTCGTCGAGCGCCCGCACCAGATCGACCTGTCCGGCAAACAGACGTTCGGAGAGCGAGCGCGCGAGGCTGGCCTCCTTCAACTCCGGATTGGCGCCAAAGAATTCAATGTTCTGGCAATAGTCGAACACCCGGAAGAATTCCTTGTCCTGCCCGGGCCCGAACAGATCGGGGCACAGCCGCGTGCCACGTCCGATCATCTGCCAGAACTTCGTCTTCGAGCGCACCGGCTTGAAGAAGACGAGATTGACCACCTCGGGCACATCGATGCCGGTGTCGAGCATGTCGACGGATACGGCGATATGCGGTGCGTTGGTCTTGATCGAGAAGTCGTCGATCAGGCTCTGCGCATAGGTCGTCTTGTGCGTGATCACCCGCGCAAAGTGCCCAACAAGTGCCGGATATGCTGCATCGAACCGCTTCTGAATGAACTGCGCATGCGCTTCGTTCTTGGCGAAGATGATGGTCTTGCCGAGCCGGTCACCGCCCTCGACCTTGACCCCATTCTGCATCAGATGCGCGATGACGAGATCGACCGTCTCCTCGTTGAACAGCCGCTTGTTGACTTCGGCCGCCTCGATGGTGTCGGGGATCTCCTCCTCGCCCCATTCCAGCATGTCCCACTGGTCTTTTTCGTCCGCGCTGAGATCGTCGTAGCGCAGGCCGGTGCGCACGATGCGAAGCGGCACCGAAATCGTCTTGGGCGGCACCAGATGCCCCTCGGCCACCGCCTCTTCCAGCGAATAGGCATCCGTCGGCACCCCGTCTTCGAGGTCGAACAGCGAATAGGTGTTGCGGTCGATCTCGTCCTTCGGCGTCGCCGTGAGGCCGACGAGATAGGAATCGAAATAGTCGAAGATGGCGCGGTAGCGCTGATAGACCGAGCGGTGCGCCTCGTCGATCACGATCAGATCGAAATGGCCGGGACCGAACTTCGCCCGGCCCTCCTGCTTGCCGTCGATCAGGCCCATCATGGTCGGATAGGTCGAGATGAACACCCGTCCCTCGCTGGTGCGCTCGGTCACCAGATTGACCGGCGCGGCGTCCGGCAAATGCGCCTTGAAGGCGCCGGCCGCCTGGTTCACCAGCGCGACGCGGTCGGCGAGGAACAGAACCCGCTTGACCCAGCCGGCGCGCATCAACAGATCGACCAGCGCAATCACGGTGCGGGTCTTGCCGGCGCCGGTCGCCATCACCAGCAGCGCCTTGCGCTCGCCGTCCACCTCGAAGTGTTTTGATATCGAACGAATCGCGCGGTGCTGGTAGGGCCGCTCGACAATCCTGCGGTTGAGCGGCTCCGCAGCCAGCGATTTCCGGCTGGTGCGGCGCTGGATCAGAAGCTCCAGCTCGTCGCGCTTGTAGAAGCCGCCGATCTGGCGCGGCGGCGATCTTCCGTCGTCCCAGATCCAATGCTCGTAGCCATTGGAATAGAAGATTACGGGACGCTGGCTGAAGCGCGCTTCAAGGCAATCGGCATAGAGCTTGGCCTGCTGCTGGCCTACGCGGGCGTCCTTGCGGGTGGCTTGGCCTCGACGAGGCCGAGCGGCTTGCCGTCGGCGCCCCAGAGCACATAGTCGACGTAACCCACGCCCTCATTGTTGGGCATGCCCTCGACGCGAAATTCCGTGTCATCGGGTCTATCCAGCGGCCATCCGGCCTCGCGCAGCAACAGGTCGATGAAGCGGTCGCGAGTCTCGGCCTCGTTGTAGTCGTGTCGGTCCGGACGCGCCTCGGCCGCTTTCCGCGCGGCGGCCACCTCGGCGCGGAGCTTTGTCAGCTCCTCGTCGAGATTCTGCTTGTCAAGGAGCAGCTTGGTCAGCTCGCCGTTCTTGGCATCAAGCTCGGCCTGCTGGGTCTTGAGCTGGACGAAGGCCTTCTTCAGCACCTCATCCCGGCGCGACAGCGTGGACGGATCGAACGTAAGTCCGTCAGCCGGCCGCGACTTCCGCGCATAGGTGCGGGCAAACCAGAAGCAGACGTGGAACAGCTCCTTGACCGCGCCGGTTGCATCGCCGGGGCTGATCTTGCGCTCTTCATGCACCGCGCGATTGCGCAGCGTGTTGATGTAGCGCGCCTTGGCAAACACCGCCTCGCCCGCCGCGCGGCGAAAGCTCGGCTCGTGCAGGAGGGCTGCGATGTTGTCCTGATAGGGCAGCTTCAGATTGGGATCGGACTTGAACGCCCACTTCACCGCGATTTCGACGGTCTTGCCGGCGAAGAACGCCGCCGCCGTCGGCGAGGCCGCCACCTGACGCTCCGCCTCCACCGCCGCCTCGTGCACAGTGGGAAATTCGGCAGCGAGGAAGGCGAAGTTGGACATGGTTGGGTTTAGGCAGCCCTCAACAGATGACCCGCGAGATCATAGGGTGCCACATTACTCTATTGCAACCGATGATTTGGTCGGCTCGGAAGCAGAGAATGGCCGATTAAGCTGGGCGGGCACTGTCGGCGCGGCTACTTGGCCGCGTCGATCAGTTCGATATCCTTCCGGAGCAGCGTGTTCACCAGCGCACTCAGCGAGATTCCGCGCGCTGAGGCGCGCTCGGCGAGATAATCCAGCACCTCGGGATCGAGATGGACCGGCGGTACCAGGCGCGCGCCCTCGTGAAAGAACTTGCCGCGCTCGGCATTCGAGAAGTCATATTCGTCCTTCATCGGATCACCCTTCCCCATATTGGCGGACTTCGCGGGAGCTCGGGCGGCGAGCCGAAATGATGCGTATCGCTGCCCGCTCCGGTGAACAGCTCGATATAGGTATGCACGACCAGCAGTAAATTAAGGGCCGGGTTTCGACCGATGGCAACCCATCGCTCTTCCCCTTGGCCAGATTCTTCATCCAGCCGCGACAACGCCAGCGGATCGCCAAAGACGCCGATGGCGTCTTCGAAGGTGACGCCATGCTTGCGGCGATTGCTCTCCGCGTTTGCCGGGTCCCAGTCGAATTCAAAGCGCATGATCAGAGCTGGCCTGAAAAAGCGCGTTGTTGGAGGGAATCGAATAAGCCCTCAATTCCATTGAGTGCAGATCTCTCTTTCTCAGCTGCCTGAGCAACAGAACATCCAAACTCTTCGAACTCAGCCTGTAAGGATACAGGGGGAAGGACAACGGGGAAATCGGACAATTGACGCTTGTTGATCGATGCTATGCCTGTCGTTTGTTTGGCAGATCGCAAGAAATAGGCCTTTCCGTAGGGACTACCGAGTAGCCAAATCAAATAGAAGGGTTGAACCTCGCTTGAGGTCACCCTCACTCGAAATATATGGTTTTGATGAATTGACTCATCAAGTTCATCGGCCCAGAGCGTGCCCCTTCCGAGTTTGTCGGGATCGCCGCCCTCCGTGAGGAGCAGATCGTTCCTTCTGAGCCGATAGCGTTGGATTTCATCTTCGGTCGCTTCGATCGCTTTAACCACGGTCATGTCTAAGAATTTGTCTTGCACATTGGACACGGCCAGATAGGGCACCTGGCGAACAGGTGCGCCGTTTAGTCTACGGCCTTTCGTGATGCCCGAGACAATGTCGGCAAGATTGCCGAGAGCGTGGGTTGCACCCCATCTTTTTGAGTTGCCGACTAAGTCGCCAAACATCTCCAGAAAGATCGACTGCGTGAGGCCGTCGAGCAGGTCGATCGCGCGCTTGCGCTTGCGGCGCAGCGCGGCCGCCTTGTCCAGGATCGCCGCGATCCGCCGCTGCTGGGCTAGAGGTGGAAGGGAGACCGGGCTCGATAAGAGCTGCTGACGATTGATTTTCGGTATGTTGGCACGACCAGAAAATGAAGCAGCATAGGCAAGGAATTCTGGTGTCTGAAGATAACGATAGATGTAGTTCTTATCGCACTTTGAGCTGACCTGGATTGCATACATGTCAGCGCTGCATAGACCGTGGCGATCAGCAAGCGCGACTTTGTTGAGGTATGGACGAATTTTGCTGTAAAGAATATCGCCTGCCTCAAACTCATATTTCCCGCTCGTAACTCCATCTTCGGCACAGGACCTCACCGCATCCCAAGTGATGTTGCCGCTACCCGATATTATGTGTTCTGGGCCCACATGCGGAAGACTGCTCTTTGTGGCCAAACAGGGATCAGTGAGAGACGATCGAATATCTACCAATTCCCCTAATGTGACCGTTGGTAGGGGCACCAGAACCGTCACAGCATCGCCTCCAGCTCGTCCAGCCCGTCCGCAATTTCCTGCTCCAGCGCCTTCAGCTCGGCGATGATCTCCTTCGGCGAGCGGTGCTCGGTGGCCTCGTGCACCACTTCCTTGTAGCGGTTGAGCGACAAATCGTAGCCGGCCGCGGCGATCTCGGCTTTTGGCACGCAAAAGCTCTGCGCGGTGCGTGGGCGGTCGCGTTCGGCGGCGGCGCGCTGCTTCCAGCGCGCCGCGATGTCCGGCAGGTTGTTCCTAGGTCTCTCGGCGTCGTCGAGCTTGGCGTTCGGGCCGAGCTTGTCGGCCGGCAGCAGCGGATTGCGCTTGTCGTCGAGCGAGAAGCCGTCAGCCTGGCAATCATAAAACCAAACCTGATCGGTACCGCCGGAATTGGTCTTGGTGAACAGCACGATCGCCGTGGAGACGCCGGCATACGGCCGGAAAACCCCCGACGGCAATTTCACGATGCCATCGAGCTTGTGATCCTCGACCAGCATCCTCCTGATCGCCTTGTGGGCGGTCGAGGAGCCGAACAGCACACCATCTGGCACGATCACCGCCGCACGACCGCCGGGCTTCAGCAGCTTGATGAACAGCGCCATGAACAGAAGCTCGGTCTTTTTGGTCTTGACGATGGCGAGCAAATCCTTCGCCGTGGTCTCATAGTCGAGCGAGCCGGCAAAGGGCGGATTGGCGAGCACGAGGCTGTAGCGATCTTCGTCGCTGGCATGGTCCTGCGACAGCGAGTCCTTGTAGCGGATGTCCGGGTCCTCGACGCCATGCAGGGTCATGTTCATTGAGCCGATCCGCAGCATGGTGCCGTCGAAATCGAAACCGTGGAACATCTCCTCGTTGAAATGGTCGCGGCTTTCCTTGTCGTGAAACAGTTTCGGGTGGTTGTCGCGCAGATATTCGCCCGAAGCGACCAGGAAGCCGCAGGTGCCGCAGGCGGGATCGCAGATCACGTCCTTCGGGTTAGGGGCGGTCATCTCGACCATCAACGCGATGATGTGGCGCGGCGTGCGGAACTGGCCATTTTGGCCTGCGCTGGCGATCTTGCCGAGCATGTATTCGTAGAGGTCGCCCTTGGTGTCGCGATCCTCCATCGGAATATCCGCGAGCAGGTCGACCACCTTGGCGAGCAGTGCCGGCGTCGGGATGGTGAAGCGCGCGCCCTTCATGTGGGTGGCATGCGCGGTGCCTTCTTCCGCCATGCTGCGCAGGAACGGGAAGACATGCTCGGAAACGATTGAAAACATCGTCGCAGGGTCTTTGTTCTTCAGCCGCGACCAGCGCATCCCCTCGTAAGCAATGCCGCCGCCCTTGCCGACATCGTCTTTGCCCTTGGGGAAGATGCGGCGTTCCATCGGCTTGCCCAGTCGGTTGGCCTTGTTCTCCTCGCGCGTATGCGCCTCATCGAGGCCGCGGATGAAAAGGAGGTACGTGATCTGTTCGATCACCTCGATCGGGTTGGCGATCCCGCCGGCCCAGAAGGCGTTCCAGACGTTGTCGATCTTGGAACGAAGTTCACCCGTCAGCATCCCGGCCCTCGATCTGTGCGTGTCATGGGTTGTGGTATCAAATACCGCAGGGGAAACGAAGCATTCCGGTCCGCGGCTGTGGATGGTCTGTCACCCCACCCCGATCGCTGACGCGATCGACCCTCCCCCTCCAGGGGAGGGTGAACGTGCGGCCGGATCACGAACCACGGGCAAGCGGCGCTTGGCGCTGCGCGGCGCCCGGATCACCTCATCGGCGGCCCGTGGTCCGCATTCACCTCACCCCGCCCAGTTGACGACGACCAATCCCGGCACCCGCTCGAACTCGCTCGTATTCGCCGTCACTAGCGTCGCGCCAGATCGCCGCGCCTGCGCGGCGATCAGGACGTCATAGGGGCCGATCGGGGTGCCCTGCCGCTTCAGATGCGCGCGGATGTCGGCGGCTTCGCGGGCGTCGCCCTCGACGAGAGCGAGCAGCGCGATGGTGCCGGCGGCAATGAAGATCGCCACCTTGCCCTCGTTGGCTTGCCGGTGCGCGCTGTTGGCGGCGCCGAACATCAGCTCGTGATAGACCACGACCGACATCGCCAACGGCGCCGCCGCCAACGCGGCATCGAAGCGGGCGCGGACCCGCGGCTGCCGGTTGTTCAGCAGCGCGATCGCAACATTGGTGTCGAGATGGATCACTCGTCGAACACGATTCGCTCGGCGGGCATCGCGGGCTGCTCGCGCCCTTCCGGCATGAAAGGCGTGTCACCGAGCGCGTCGATCTGGTCCCACGGCATCGCCCTCACGACGCCGATCGGCTCCAGAATCACCCGCTCGCCGACCTTGCTGATCCGGACCTCCTTGCCCTCGAAGCGGAATTCCTTCGGCAGCCGCACCGCCTGGCTGCGGCCATGGGTGAAGAGCTTGGCGATGGCGCGCATCGAGGCCTCCTCAGGGAACGGGATTTTTGGTAGATACCACTTGATAGATATCACATTAGCGGCATCCTGGTCAATTCGGGACGTATCTTGGGAGGCCTCTTGGGAGCGCCCAGAACGCGATGGCTTTTGAACGAATCAAAGCGAACAGCGGCGGGCACCTCTCCCCAGCGGGGAGAGGTCGGCGCGTAGCGCCGGGTGAGGGGGCGCTGCGAAATCGATAGACTGCAACCCCTCACCCGATTTGCTGCGCAAATCGACCTCTCCCAGTGGGAGAGGTGAACCTCCCCTGCTGGACCAGCTCAACCTAATCTCGTGACGGACGAGGGGCGTCTTCGCGCTCGCCGCGAAGGAGGTCTTCCACCCTCCCGTGGAGGGGGGAAGGAGTGCCGTTGGCCGGGAGGGACAATGGCCCAACAGACATGTCCACAGCCGCGGCTGGCCGGTTTCGCTGCTACCAAAACCGTGCTACCCGGCGGCCCTATAGCCAGGATTTCACCATGACCGACACTCTCCGCCGCGTTACCCGCGCGCTGCTTTCCGTTTCCGACAAGTCCGGTTTGATCGAGTTCGCCCGGGCGCTGGCCGGTCATGGTGTCGAGCTGATCTCCACCGGCGGCACCGCAAAAGCGATCGCCGACGCCGGGCTGCCGGTGCGGGATGTCTCCGAGCTCACCGGATTTCCGGAAATGATGGACGGCCGGGTCAAGACGCTGCATCCGAAGGTGCATGGCGGGCTGCTCGCGATCCGCGACAATGCCGAGCACGCGCAGGCGATGACGGCCCACGGCATCGCGCCGATCGACCTGCTGGTGGTCAACCTCTACCCGTTCGAGGCCACCGTCGACCGGGGTGCCGATTTCGACGACTGCATCGAGAATATCGACATCGGCGGCCCGGCGATGATCCGCGCCGCGGCCAAGAACCACGACGACGTCGCGGTCGTGGTCGAGCCCTCCGATTATCAGGCCATCCTCGACGAACTCGCCGCCAACCAGGGCGCCACCAAACTGCATCTGCGCCGCCGCCTCGCCGCCAAGGCCTATGCCCGCACCGCGGCCTATGACGCCGCGATCTCGAACTGGTTCGCAGGCGAACTGAAAACCGAAGCGCCGGACTTCCGTGCCTTCGGCGGCCGGCTGATCCAGGCGCTGCGTTATGGCGAGAACCCGCACCAGACCGCGGCGTTCTATGCGACGCCGGGCAAGCGCGCGGGCGTTGCGACCGCTCGCCAAGTCCAGGGCAAGGAGCTGTCCTACAACAACATCAACGATACCGACGCCGCCTATGAATGCATCGGCGAGTTCGATCCGACGCGTACCGCGGCCTGCGTCATCGTCAAGCACGCCAACCCCTGCGGCGTCGCCGAAGGCGCCGACCTCGTCAGTGCCTATCGCAGGGCGCTGGCCTGCGATTCCACCTCCGCCTATGGCGGCATCGTCGCGCTCAACCGCACGCTCGATGCCGAGGCCGCGCGCGCGATCACCGAGATCTTCACCGAGGTCATCATCGCGCCCGACGCCACGGACGAGGCGATTGCGATCGTCGCCGGGCGCAGGAACCTGCGGCTGCTGCTGGCCGGCGGCCTGCCCGACCCGCGCGCGACCGGCCTCACCGCAAAGACCGTCGCCGGCGGACTTCTGGTCCAGACCCGCGACAACGCCGTCATCGACGACATGGCGCTGAAGGCGGTGACCCGGCGCGCCCCGACCGAGGCCGAACTGCTCGACCTCAAATTTGCCTTCCGCGTCGCCAAGCACGTCAAGTCCAACACCATCGTCTACGCCAGGGATCTCGCCACCGTGGGGATCGGCGCGGGACAGATGAGCCGGGTCGACTCCGCGCGCATTGCCGCGCGCAAGGCGCAGGACGCCGCGACGGAACTGAAGCTCGCCGAACCGCTGACCAAGGGTTCTGTGGTGGCTTCCGACGCGTTCTTCCCGTTTGCCGACGGCATGCTGGCCTGCATCGAGGCCGGCGCCACCGCGGTGATCCAGCCCGGCGGCTCTCTGCGCGATAACGAGGTGATCAAGGCCGCCGACGACCACGGCATCGCCATGGTGTTCACCGGCGTGCGGCATTTCCGGCATTGAGCCAGTCCTGCTGCGTTATTAAACCCTCATGGTGAGGAGGCGCGCATCGCGCGCCGTCTCGAACCATGAGGCCCCAATGCTTATTTCTCGGCCTCATCCTTCGAGACGCTTGCTGCGCAAGCTCCTCAGGACGAGGGGATAAAACCGAATATGACGCTGTAGGACTAGTCGTCATTCCGGGGCGCGCCTTGGCGCGAACCCGGAATCGCGTGCCGTATCACCTCGAACTTCCGGGTTCATCGCTACGCGATGCCCCGGAATGACGGCGCTAGACTATTCCCGCACCCTTGCCAGCAGCACCAATCCCGTCACGAAGAACACGACCAGCACCGCCATGCCCATCTTCTGGCTTGCCGTCGCCGCCGTGACAATGCCGATCAGGAGCGGGCCGATGAATGACGTGACTTTTCCGGTCAGCGCGAACAGGCCGAAATATTGCGCGATGCGATCCTGCGGCGCGATGCGGATCAGGAGGGTGCGCGAGGCCGCCTGCAGCGGGCCGCCGGCGGCGCCGATCAGGCAGCCCAGCACGAGATAGGCCTTCTCCGCGGCTGCGGCAAACAGCGGACCGCTGGGCTGGGGCGGCGCGACCGGCACGAACAGGACGTGGTCCTTGTCGACCAGCAGGATCGCGATGACCGCGAACAGCAGAACGCTCATGCTGGCGGCGATCACGCGTTTCGGACCGAGCGCATCGTCGAGCTTGCCGCCGAGCCACGCGCCGAGCGCACCAGCCACCGCGAGGATGATGCCGAAGGTGCCGATCTGGATCGTGTTCCAGCCGAACGTGCCCGCGGCATAGATGCCGCCGAACGCGAACAGCGAGACCAGGCCGTCGGTGTAGATCATGTTGGCGAAGAGAAACGTGGCCATCGACCTTTGCCTGGGCAGTTCGGCCAGGGTCTGGCGCAATTCGCTCAAGCCCGTGCGCAGCGCCGCCCGCACCGGGAGTCGCGCCGGATAGTCGGGGGTCAGCAGGAACATCGGCAGCACGAAGATGATGAACCAGACGCCGGTCAACGGACCTGAGATGCGGTCGCCCTGATGGCTGACGGGATCGAGACCGAACAGCGGCCTGAGGCCGAACAGCGTGTGACCGGTCTCCGGGCTCGCCGCGAGAAAGCCGAGCACGAGAATGAGGCTGAGGATGCCGCCGACATAGCCGGTCGCCCAGCCGGTGCCGGACAGCCGCCCGATCCGTTCCGGCGGCACCAGGGTCGGCATCATCGCGTTATTGAAGACGGTCGCGAATTCGGCGCCGATGGAGGCGATGCCGTAGGCGATCAGGAGCGCGGGGATGCCCGCGACATCGCCGGGCCGGCCGAACCACATCAGGCAGGAGCCGATCACCAGCAGCGCGCCGAACGCCGCGATCCACGGCTTGCGGCGGCCGCTGGCGTCCGCGATCGCACCGAACACCGGCGACAGCAGCGCGATCACCATGCCGGCGGCGGCGGTGGCAAATCCCCACAGCGCCTGTCCGCTGGCCGGGTCGGCCGCGACATGGGTGGCAAAATAAGGCGCAAACACGAAGGTCGTGATCAGGGTGAAATAGGGCTGCGCCGCCCAATCGAAGAAGATCCAGCTGATCACGGCTGAACGCGGCGGATATGTCCGCTGAATGACTTTTTCGCCTGACTCAATCGTGGTCACAGCCATTGCAAAATGTCCTTCAAGATCACGTCCACGCGTTTTGCCAGGTGCGTTCCGTCCCATATAGCATCGTTCGCGATCCCGGATTGGCCCGAACCAGCGGCGGAATTTTGATGATGAACTCCTCACTCACGCGGTGGAAACTGCGGTGGAAACTCTTGGCGGCGGTCACGCTGGCGTTTGTCGGCCTGATGCCTGCCTTGGCGGAAGACCCGTATCGCAGCGTCAGCAGCGTTCCGGCGGGCATCACCACCGCGGCGGCCGGTGCCGGTCAAGCGGTGTTCGCCGAACACGGCATGGTGGTGGCGCAGGAAAAGATCGCAGCCCATATCGGCGCCGACATCTTGAGGCAAGGCGGCAATGCGGTCGATGCGGCGGCCGCGACCGGGTTCGCGATGGCGGTGACCTATCCGCGCGCCGGCAATCTCGGCGGTGGCGGCTTCATGGTGATCCATTTGCGCGCGCGCAACGAGGATGTCGCGATCGACTATCGCGAGACCGGGCCGGCGGCGATGACACCGCAGATCTTCCTCGGAGCCGACGGCAAGCCAGACGATGCGAAGTCGCGCGATTCCGCCCTCGGGATCGGCGTGCCCGGCTCGGTCGCAGGCCTCACGCTGGCGCTGGAGAAATACGGCTCGGGCAAATTCACGCTGGCGCAGCTGCTGGCTCCGGCCATCGCGCTCGCGCATGACGGGTTCGTCCTGGCCGACGACATGGCCGACACGCTGCCGAGAATTTCCCAGCGGCTCGCGCGATGGCCGGCTTCGGCCAGGATCTTCTTCCGTCCCGACGGCACCTCGCTGCACGGGGGCGACAGGCTGATCCAGCCCGATCTGGCTGCGACGCTTGCGGCGATCGCGGACCAGGGGCCGCGCGGCTTCTACGAAGGGCCGGTCGCGGAGAAACTCGTAAACGCGATCCGGGACGCGGGCGGCATCATGACGACGGACGACTTGAAATCATATCAGGCCGTCATTCGTGCGCCGGTGCGCGGGTCCTATCGCGGCTATGATATCATTTCGATGCCGCTGCCGTCGTCCGGCGGCACCGTGCTGTTCGAGACCTTGAACATTCTCGAAGGCTTTCCGCTTGGCGAGATGAAGCAGGGATCGGCGGCCTCGCTGCACCTGTTGATCGAGGCGATGAAGCGCGCCTATGCCGACCGCGCCCGCTATCTCGGCGATCCCGCGTTCGTCAACGCGCCGGTCCCGGCGATGCTGTCGAAGGACTATGCGGCCAGCCAGCGCGCCAGCATCGATGCCGATCACGCCACGCCGGCTGCCGAGGTGCTGCAGGTCAAGCCGCCGCGCGAGGGCAGCAACACCACGCATTTTTCCGTCGTCGACAGCGAGGGCAATGCGGTCAGCAACACCTATACACTGAACTTCCCCTATGGGGTCGGGATGGTCGCCGAGGGCACCGGGGTGCTGCTCAACAACGAGCTCGACGATTTCACCGCGGCGCCGGGTGCCTCCAACGCCTTTGGCCTGGTCGGATTCGAGGCCAACCTGCCGGGTGCGGGAAAGCGGCCGCTGTCCTCGATGTCGCCGACCATCGTGATGAAGGACGGCAAGGTGGTTCTGGTGACGGGTACACCGGGCGGCAGCCGGATCATCTCCACGGTGCTACAGGTGATCGTGAACGTGCTCGACTACAAGATGGACGTCGCTGCCGCGGTGGCGGCGCCGCGCCTGCATCATCAGTGGATGCCTGACGAAGTCCGGGTCGAACGCGGCTTTCCCGATGACGTGCTCGCCGAGCTGCGGGCCAGGGGACACAAGGTGCTGGAGCCGATGGGGCAAACCTCGGCCAACTCCATTCTGGTCTCGACCAACGGTCTGCTTGGCGCGCCTGACCCGCGCACCCGCGGCGCCGAAGCGGCCGGACAGTGACGCGTCGGCGCAAAAGTCGGAGCAAGACAGGGCGTCGCTCGACAGCGTATGATCGCTGCTCCCGCGCAAAGGCCGCAAGCGGGACCGTGAACGCAACGATGGAGAGCGTGCGATGACATCGCTGAAGGGCAAGACTCTGTTCATCTCCGGCGCCAGCCGCGGCATCGGGCTTGCGATTGCGCTGCGCGCCGCGCGTGACGGCGCCAATGTCGCGATCGCCGCGAAAACAGCGGAGCCGCATCCAAAGCTGAAGGGCACCATCTACACTGCCGCCGACGAGGTGCGCGCGGCCGGCGGCAGGGCCCTGCCGCTGCTCTGCGATATCCGCGATGAGGCCCAGGTGATCGCCGCGATCGAGCAGACGGTTTCCGAATTCGGCGGCATCGATATCTGCGTCAACAATGCCAGCGCCATCAGCCTGACCAATTCGCAAGGAACCGACATGAAGCGGTTCGACCTGATGATGGGCATCAATACCCGCGGCACCTTCATGGTGTCGAAATTTTGCATTCCGCATCTGAAGAAGGCCGCGAACCCGCATATCCTTATGCTGTCGCCGCCGCTCGACATGAAGGCGAAATGGTTCGCGCAGTCGACCGCGTATACGATGGCGAAATTCGGCATGAGCATGTGTGTGCTCGGTCTCGCCGCCGAACAGAAAGCCGCCGGCATTGCCGTCAATGCGCTGTGGCCGCGCACCACGATCGCGACCGCTGCGGTCGGCAATCTCCTTGGCGGCGACGCCATGATGCGCGCAAGCCGCACGCCCGAGATCATGGGCGATGCGGCCCATGTCATCTTCACCCGGCCGTCGCGGGAATTCACCGGGCAGTTCTGCATCGATGACAAGGTACTCTACGACAGCGGCGTCAGGGATTTCGAGCACTATCGCGTCGACCCGTCGCGTCCCCTGATGTCGGATTTCTTCGTCCCCGACGATGACATTCCGCCGCCGGGTGTCACGGTGCAGTCGCTGCCCGCGGGTTGACCGCCCGCGTAGTGCAAGCTAGTCGTACGACGTCATTAGTTCCTCATGGTGAGGAGGCGCGGCGTTCGCACCTTCCCAAGCAACGCTTGCGGTAGCGCGCCGTCTCGAACCATGAAGGCCCGGCTGTGGCCTCAATCCTTCGAGACGCATCGCGTTCCGCGATGCTCCTCAGGACGAGGGGATAAAGCAGGTTATGACGCAGCAGGACTAGCAGACCGCGACGACACGAAGATGCCAGGAGACAGGTTTGGCTTGGCGAAAATGGATCGTGGCGGCGCTGGTGCCCGCAACGATTGCTGTGGTTTGTAGCTACTTCCGTCCGGACCGCGCATTGCGCGTGGCGACCGGGGTCGTGGCGCACAACGTCTGTTCCAAGTCCTTTGTGTCCGGGCTCGATCCTACAACGGTGTTCTCCGAAACCGTGGAGCGCGACGGCCTGCGCCGGCTGCGCAGGGTCCTGTCATTCCAGATCGACCGCACAGGCAAGACCGTTGACGCCTCGGTGGGTGGGCTGTTCGCTGCTCGCGCGTTGTTTCACGACGGGCTCGGCTGCGTGCTGCAGCACGGATCGAAAGAACCCTATCTGCTGAAGAGCGATATCGAGGCGCTGAAGGCCCCGAAATCTCCACCGCTGCTGGCGGAGATTGCCGGCCCGGATCTGGTCCAGCCTGTGAATCCTGCGCTACGGGATGCGCTCGATCACGCGTTCGAAGAGCCTGCCGAGCCGCCGTTTCGGCGCACCAAGGCGGTGGTGGTGGTTCGGGACGGCAAGGTGATCGCCGAACGTTACGCACCCGGCATCGGCGTCGATACGCCGCTGCTCGGATTTTCCATGACCAAGTCGCTGATCAATGCGCTGCTCGGCATCATGACGCATCAGGGCCTGGTCAGCCCCTCGATCCCGGCGCCGATACCGGAGTGGCGCGCGGCGTCCGATCCTCGGCACGCGATCGAGGTCGAGCATCTGATGCGGATGACCAGCGGCCTGGCGCTCGATGAAACCAATAGTGGGTTCGATCCGTCCAGCCAGATGATCTATCTCCACGACGATATGGCCGGCTTCGCCGTCGACGCTCCGGTGATCGCACCTCCGGGCAAACGCTGGGCCTATTCCAGCGCGACCACGCAACTGTTGGCGCGCATCATCCGTGACGCCGCCGGTGGACCGGAACAGACTTTGGCCCTCGCCTGGCGCGAACTGTTCAATCCGCTCGGCATGCGCAGCGTCACCCTGGAGTTCGACGGCGCCGGCACCCTGCAGGGTTCGACCTACATGCTGGCGAGCGCAAGGGACTGGGCCCGCTTCGGCCTGCTCTATCTCAACGACGGCGTGGTCGGCGGCAAACGCATCCTGCATGAGGACTGGGTCGACTTTTCAGCCGCCGCCACGCTCGACACCGACTACGGCGCCGGGTTCTGGACCAATCGCAGCGAGCACGAACATGCCAGGGGGCGGGTGCGCGCAGGCATGCCGCGCGATGCGTTCTATGCGTCAGGCGATCTCGGCCAACGCACCGTCATTTTGCCGTCGCAGCACATGGTCGTGGTTCGCCTGGGCGATGCGGTTGCGCCCGACGGCGATATCCGCGGCCTGACCCGGCTGATCCGGGAGGTGATCGCGGCGACGCAGGGTTGAACGGCTTAATCCTGCCGCGTCATTGAATCCTCATGGTGAGGAGGCGCGCGTTCGCACCATCCCCACACGCTACTTGCAGTGGCGCGCCGTCTCGAACCATGAAGGCCCGGCTTTGGCCTCAATCCTTCGAGACGCATCGCTCGCGCGATGCTCCTCAGGATGAGGGGATAGAGCTGATAGTGACGCAGTAGAAATTAGAAGCTCAGGCCGTTGAGCGTCGAGCGCCAGTGGAGCTCGCGCTCCTTCAGGAGCTTGTCCCGAACATAGGCCAGTTCTTCGTCCTTGAGCTGCTCCAGCGGTTCGTAGGTAAAGTTCGCTTCGCCGTGCGCCGACCATGCGCGCTGCAGATCGGCGTTGGAATGGCTGCCCATGCGTAGCGAAAACCAGATTCGGTTTTGCATGGTGTCGAGATTGAGGGTTTGGCCAACCCAGACCTGGCCTGCTCCTTGGCCCGATCCCTGGCAGCGGACCGCGAAGATGCCCGCGGCCGCGCTGCGTTTCTTGTACGCCGCGATGGCCGCTTTCCTGTCCTCGGCCTTCATCACCAAACCGCTCCCTTCACTTGTCTGAAGGCCCGGATAGCAGACGGCGGCAGCTCGGTCAATTATACCCGGGTAATATTTCCGATTTAAGCCGCGGTCAGCGTCCAACCGAGTAGGGTCCGCCCTTGTCGAGGGCCCGTTGATAGGCAGGCCTCGCGTGAATCCGGTCAAGAAAAGCCATCGCCTTGGGATGGCCGTACTCAAGCCCGCTGCGGGCCGCGGCTGCTTCCAGCGGGAAACTCATCTGGATATCGGCGGCCGTGAACTCCATGCCGGCGAACCAATCGGTTTTGGCGAGTTCGCTTTCCCAGAACGCCATGTGCTGCTTCAGCTGCGGATTGACCAGCGCCGTCAGCGCCTGATTCGAGACCTTGCGCACCAGCGGCCGCAACAGCGCGGGCGCACGCTTCGGCATGATGGTGAACAGCAGCTTCAGGAGAAGAGGCGGCATCGCCGAGCCTTCGGCGTAGTGCAGCCAATAGGTAAAGCGCAGCCGTTCGGGCGTGTTCGGCGGCGGGATCAGGCGTCCCTCGCCGTAGGTGCCGATGATGTATTCGATGATCGCACCGGATTCGGCGATGGTGTTGCCGTTGTCGGTAATGACCGGAGATTTGCCGAGCGGATGGACCGCGAACAGCTCCTTCGGCGCGCGCATGTCAGGCTGGCGCTGATAGCGCACGATCTCGTAGGGCACGGCGAGTTCTTCGAGCAACCAAAGCACGCGTTGCGAGCGGGAATTATTCAAGTGATGAACGGTCAGCATAACGTCCCCGGCGGAGTTCCTGGCTGCCGTGCCTAACAGGCAATCGTGGAATTGGCGATGCGACGAACCACCATTCCGCGTTCGTAATTTATATCCGGGTGATATTGACTCTTATATTTACCCGGATAATAATACGTCATGACCACAGTGAATCCTCCGCCACCTGCCATGACCGAAACCTACACCGCCTTCCACGGCCAACGGCTGCTTGCCTTCGGTTCGCTGGCCGAAATCGCCCGCGCGATCCGGCGCGCTGGGCGCGATGACACCAGACCGGTCGTGATCTTCAGTGACGCCAGCGGGCGTCCGATCGATCTCGATCTCCGGGGAACGGACGAGGAGGTGCTGGCGCGACTGCCGACCGCCGCCTCCAGTCAGACCCAGGAGGACGCTGTGCCCACCGAGCCGCGCGGTCGCGGGCGGCCGAAGCTCGGGGTGGTGGCGCGTGAGGTGACCCTGCTGCCGCGGCACTGGGACTGGCTCAACGCGCAGCCCGGCGGCGCCTCGGTCGCCTTGCGCAAGCTTGTCGAACAGGCCCGTCGGACCGGTGCCGATGCGGATCGCGCGCGGATGTCGCGTGAGGCCGCCTATCACTTCATGTCGGCGATGGCGGGCAACCTGCCCCAGTTCGAAGAGGCGGCGCGGGCGCTGTTCGCAGACGACCGGCGGCGGATGGCGGAACTGATCGCCCAATGGCCATCAGACATTCGCGATCACATCGTCAGACTGGCGTTTCGCGATCGCGCCTGACCAGCCCACGTTTCAAAGTCCCTACCCCGCCGCAGCACCGACCTTTCGCGACTTCGGAAAGTCATGGGCCGCCAGCAGCGCCAATCAATCCGAGCGACATCGATCCGCCACGCCGATCACCAGGAAAAAGCCCGTGCCGAATAGCCCATCCCTCCGAAAGGCGTTTCTTACCTTTCTTGCGCCCATGATGCTGAGCAACATCCTGCAGTCGCTGTTCGGCACCATCAACGGGATCTACATTGGCCAGATGATCGGGGTCGACGCGCTGGCGGCCGTCTCGGTGTTCTTCCCGATCATGTTCTTCTTCATTGCCTTCGTCATGGGGCTGAGCTCCGGCGCTTCCGTCTTGATCGGCCAGGCCTGGGGCGCGGGCAACACCCAGAAGGTCAAGGCGGTGGCGGGGACGACGCTGAGCGTCGCCCTTCTTCTCGCGGTGCTTATCGCGATATCAGGCGGGCTGATCAGCCGGCCGCTTCTGATCGCGCTTGCCACACCGCCCGGCATCCTTGAGGGCGCCAACTCCTACGCTCGGATCATGATGATGGCGATGCCGCTGACGTTCGTCTTCATCCTGCTAACGTCAATGATGCGCGGCGTCGGCGACACGGTAACACCCTTGCTTGCACTCGCGATCTCAACGGCCATCGGTCTCGCTGCGACGCCAACCCTGATCCGTGGCTGGCTCGGCCTGCCCCAGTTCGGGGTGGCCAGCGCAGCCTGGGCCTCGGCGATATCGAGCTGTCTCACGCTGTTATGGCTCAATTTCCATCTTCGTCGACGCCGCCATGCGCTCGCCTTCGACGTCATGTTTTGGCGCGCCATGCGGCCTGATCGCGCGCTACTCCGAACGGTGTTGCGCCTGGGCATTCCCGCCGCCATCGGCATGGTCGTGATGTCGCTGGCCGAACTGGTCCTGCTCGGTCTCGTCAACAGTTTCGGCTCCAACGCCACCGCCGCCTATGGCGCGGTGAATCAGGTCATGAGCTATGTGCAGTTCCCGGCATTGTCGATCGCGATATCGGTCTCGATTTTCGGAGCCCAGGCGATCGGACGCGGCGACGCCGACCAAGTTGGCCCCATCGTTCGCACAGGCCTGCAGATGAACGTACTTCTGACCGGCGGCCTGGTGGCGCTCGGGTATCTTTTCTCCCGTGCGCTGATGAGCCTTTTCATCACCGACGGCGCCGTGATCGAGCTGGCCCAGGGGCTGCTTCACATCGTGTTGTGGAGCTCGGTGCTGTTCGGCATGTCGACGGTGTTTTCCGGGATCATGCGTGCCAGCGGCACGGTATGGACACCCCTGCTGATCTCGATTTTTTCGATTGCTGCAATCGAGGTGCCATCGGCGATCTTGCTCAGCCGCATGATCGGGATCGAAGGGGTGTGGATCGCCTATCCGATCACCTTCGGCGCCATGTGCCTCCTGCAGATGAGCTTCTACATGCTGGTCTGGCGGAAGCGCGCCATCGCCCGCCTGATCTGAACCGGCATCCGCAAGCCGTCACAGTATTATGACCATCATAAATACAGTAGACGCGCCGTGCCGGCTGCGCCACAATGGGGCCTAGAAGAACAATCAGGGAGGCCGCCATGAGCCAAAACCCGCGATTTCTGTTCGATGTCGGCAGTCCCAACGCCTTCCTCAGCCACGAGGCGATTCCGGCCATCGAACCGCGCATCGGCGTCAAGTTTGACTATGTGCCGGTGCTGCTGGGGGGCATCTTCAAGGCGACCAACAACAAGTCTCCCGCCGAGACGCTCGCCGGCATCAAGAACAAACGCGAATTCCAGGCGATCGAGACCGAACGGTTCGTCAAGCGCTTCAAGGTCCAGCCCTATGTCTGGAACCCGTTCTTTCCGGTCAACACGCTCAACCTGATGCGCGCTGCCGTGGCCGCGCAATTCGAAGGCGTGTTCGACGGATATGTCGAGGCGGCGTTCCATCACATGTGGCGGGAGCCCAAGAAGATGGACGATCCCGAAATTGCGCTGGCCGCGTTCAATGCCTCCGGCGTTGATGCCGCGAAGCTGTTCGCGCGCGCGCAGGATGCCGACGTCAAGGCCAAGCTGATCGAGAATACGCAATCGGCGGTCGAGCGCGGCGCGTTCGGTTCACCGACCTTCTTCGTCGGCAACGAGATGTTCTTCGGCAAGGAGCAATTGCGCGACGTCGAGGAGATGATTCTAGGGAAATAGCGGCGTCGCTGCGAGAAGCAATTCGGGCACGTCATTCCGGGATGGTCCGAAGGACCAGACCCGGAATCTCGAGATTCCGGGTTCGCTCGTTGCACTCGCGCCCCGGAATGACGGCTTGGCTGCGTCGCCGGCGAGCGACAAACCGTACATTGGAGAACCACATGCAAAAACGTAACGCCACCTGCGCGGTGATCGGTGCCGGAGACTTCATCGGCGCCGAAATCTGCAAGAGATTCGCCGCCGAAGGCTTCACCGTCTTCGCGGGACGGCGCAACGGCGAGAAGCTCGAACCGCTCCGGAAGGAGATCGAGAGCGCGGGTGGAACATTTTTCGGCCGCACGCTCGACGCACGCAAGGAAGACGGAACCACGGCCTTCCTGAGCGATGCCGACAAGCACGCCCCGCTTGAGGTCTGCATTTTCAACGTCGGCGCCAACGTCAATTTCCCGATCCTCGAGACCACCGACCGCGTGTTCCGAAAAGTATGGGAGATGGCCTGCTGGGCGGGGTTCGTTGCAGGGCGCGAGTCGGCCCGGCTGATGCTGCCGCGCGGCGGCGGCAACATCTTCTTCACCGGCGCCACGGCTTCGTTGCGCGGCGGCTCAGGCTTCGCCGCCTTCGCCAGCGCCAAGTTCGGCCTGCGCGGGGTGGCGCAGGCGATGGCGCGCGAACTCGGCCCGAAGAACATCCACGTCGCGCACCTCATCATCGATTCCGGCGTCGACACCGCCTGGGTGCGTCAGCGCACCGAGCAGCGCCTCGGCAAGGACGCGCTCGACGCCAACCCCGACCTTCTGATGCCGCCGGCCTCGGTTGCAGGGGCTTACTGGCAATTGTATCAGCAGCCGAAGAGCGCCTGGACCTTCGAGATGGAAATTCGTCCGTTCGGGGAAAAGTGGTAGGATTCCAATCGTCATCGCGCGAGCCCTTGCGACGAAGCAATCCAGCTCTGCTCGCAGCACGGATTGCTTCGCGCCACGCGAAGTGACGAAGTATCGCTGATTGGAGATGAACAATGCGCGTTCTCGTGGTCGGGGCCGGAGCGATCGGCGGCTATTTCGGAGGCCGCCTGCTGCAGGCGGGACGCGACATCACGTTTCTGGTCCGCCCCCGGCGCGCGAAGGAGCTCGCCACCGCCGGCCTTGTCATCAAGAGCCCTGTTGGCGACGTCACACTGAAAAATCCGCCCACGGTGCAAGCCGACACGCTCAAGCAAACATTCGATGTCGTGTTGTTGAGCTGCAAGGCGTTCGACCTCGATGACGCGATCAAATCCTTTGCGCCCGCCGTGGGGCCGCTGACCTCGATCATCCCGCTCTTGAACGGCATGCGGCATCTGGACGTCCTCGACGACAGATTCGGACGCGAGCGGGTGCTCGGCGGTCTCTGCGCCATTGCCGTGACGCTGAACGAAGCGCGCGAAATCGTGCAGCTCGCGCCGATGCAGTCGCTGACCTTCGGTGAGCGCGACGGCAAGCTTTCGGACCGCGTCCGCGCCATCGATGAGATTTTCAGGAGCGGAAATTTCGGCGCGGTGGCGAGCGACCATATCCTCCACGACATGTGGGAGAAATGGGTGTTTCTCGCCTCGCTCGCGGCCTCGACCAGCCTGATGCGTACCTCGCTCGGCAACATCCTTGCTGCCCCTGGCGGCAAGGATTTCGTGCTCGGCATTTTTGACGAGTGCAAGGCCATCGCAACCGCCGAGGACTATCCGCCCCGGGCACCGTTCGTCGACCGCGTGCTCGGCATGCTGACAACGGAAGGCTCGCCGCTGAACGCGTCGATGTTCCGCGACATCAAGGCGGGGCTGCCGGTCGAGGCCGATCATGTCATTGGCGATTTGATCGCGCGTGCCGACGCGGCCAAGGTCCCGGTGCCGCGGCTGCGCGTCGCCTATACCCACCTCAAGGCCTATGAGAACCAGCGGGCGAGCCAATAATCCGCTCGCCGGAAGGTCCGATCTCAATCCTCGCGGCCCTCGCGAACCGCGATCTGGCGAAGCTGATCATAGAGGTCCGGCGTCTCGCTGGTGCACAGGCAGACGCCCTTGGCCGGCTGCTCGCCGGCGTTGAGGTAGGCGTGGCCCATGGTGCTGTCGAGATAGATGCCGTCGCCCTCGTGCAGGATCTCGGGCGCGTAAAACTCGGTGTGCACCTCGACGCTGCCGCTGGTAACCAGAAAATATTCCTCACCGGCGTGGCGGAGCAGGGGACCGAATTCCTCCAGTGAGCGCGCGCGCACTTCGGCCAGAATCGGGACCATGCGTTTTCCGATCAGGTCCGTGCACTGATAGATGTAGGTGTAATATCTGGTATTGATGACATGTCCCTGACCGGCGCGACTGATGCTGCGGCGGGCCGTCACCGGGCGATCGCGGTCAAGGCGATTGCCCGCGGCGTTGAACAGCTCCGCGATCTCCATCTTCAATCCCGCTGTCAGTTGCAGGAGCTTGTCGTAGGTCAGCGACATCAGCCCGTTTTCGACCTTCGACAGGGTCGACAAGGCCAATCCGGTCCGCTCCGCCACTTGCTTGAGGGTCAAGCCCCGCGCCTGACGGGCGACCTTGAGACATTGACCGAGTTGCGAAGGAACGCCACTCGGCGCGCTTTGGTCGCTCATGCTGACCCTCTTGAGACCGCCGCTATTGGAAAATTCACTTTCAGATAGGTGTCATTTTTTCAGAGGAAATCAAACCGCAAGACCCGGTGATTCGGCAATACGCCCGCAGAAGAAGCAGAAAAGCCGCTGATTTAAGCGAAAACGACGATTGGATGGCTTCTCTTTGGGCGGGAAATAGTTTTCAAATATGCTAAATTTGTTTCACTTTTGGAAATCACGGGATTTCTGATGTGACCCAGTTGTGCGATCTCCGCGCCACCAAACTCCGCAGGCTGCTGGCCGAACGGACGATCTCGCCAGTCCAGATCGTCGAGGACTGCCTCGCGCGGATCGCATCGATCAATCCGGCCGTGAATGCGGTGGTAACCCTGGATGCAGATGGGGCAATCGCCGCGGCGCGCGCCGCGGAGGCCGCGATCCTTCGGGGCGAGCATCTCGGCCCGCTGCAGGGGCTTCCCGTCCTGATCAAGGATACCCAGGACACCGCTGGACTCCGCACCACCTACGGAAGTCCGCTGTTTGCCGATCACGTCCCCGCCATCGACCAGGGCTCGGTCGCTCGCCTGCGGGCGGCGGGCGCCATCATCCTCGGCAAGACCAACACGCCCGAATGGGCGGCCGGCGGCAATACCCGCAATCCCGTGCACGGCGCCACCGGCAATCCGTTCGATCCCACGCGCTCGGCCGCGGGCTCGTCCGGCGGCTCGGCCGTGGCATTGGCTTGCGGAATGGCGCCGCTGGCGTCGGGCTCGGACACCGGAGGCAGCCTGCGCAATCCGGCGGCCTATGCCGGCATCGTCGGCATGCGTCCGTCCTACGGTTTGGTGGCAAGCGAGCGGCGCGCATTCGGCTGGTCCAGCCTGTCGACCGACGGCCCGATGGCACGCACGGTATCGGATGTGGCGTTGATGCTGTCGGTGATGGCGAGCGACGATGCCCGCGATCCGCTGGCCTACACGCTGCCCGGCGAGACCGTGCGCGGCGGCGCGGAGCGCTGGGTCTCCCCACCGCCCACCGATCTGACCAGACTTCGCATCGCCCATACCGAGGATTTCGGCTTCGCGCCGACCGAACGCGCCATCCGGCGCGTGTTCCGCGATCGCATCGGGCGAATTGCCCCTGTCGTCAGCGAATGCCGCGAGGGCACACCGGACTGTTCCGGCGCCGACGATGCCTTCGCCGTGCTGCGCGCCGCCTTGTTCGTCGCCATGCACGGCAAGACCTACAAGGAACGGCCGGACATGCTGGGCCCCAATGTCAGGGCGAATGTCGAGGAAGGGCTGCGCTACAGCCTCGAGGACTACGCCCGGGCGGCGACCGCGCAGACCCGTATCTATCGCAGCTTCCAATCATTCTTCAGGGAATGCGATGTGCTGGTCAGTCCGACCATCACGCTCAGCCCGCGCCCGTGGACCGAACTCTTTCCCGACGCGATCGATGGTCAGCCCACCTCGTCCTATTTCCACTGGCTGGCGCTCGCCTATGGCGTCACGCTGGCCGGTCACCCGGCGCTGAGCCTGCCCTGCGGCGTCGACGAAGCTGGCTTTCCGTTCGGCCTGCAGATCGTCGGGCCGCGTGGCGGCGATGCGATCGTGCTCGGCGTTGCCGCAGCCCTCGAACGCGCTTTCTCGAACGATCCGGAGCTGCGTCGCCCGACACCCGACCTCGCGCGCCTCGCGGCTGCGCCGCCCCTGGCGCAGACGCCCGGGTTTTTGGCCTGGGATTGAACAGGCCCGCCACATCCCTCAGCAGACTGGAGATCCAAAATGCTTGCCTTGCCGAAGCTGAAGTCCAGTGTGATCGGGTTCGTTCTGCTCTACATTGCGTTCTGTATCTCCTACATCGACCGGGCGGCGATCTCGATCGCCCTGGCGCAGATCGGAAAGGACTTCAATCTTCAGGCCGCCGATCTCGGCATCGTCATCTCTGCGTTCTTCCTCGGCTACGCGGCGATGCAGGTGCCGGGCGGATGGCTCGCCGACCGCATCGGCTCGAAATTTGTCGTCATCGGCACCATCGCGATGTGGTCGGTGTTCACTATGACCACCAGCTTCGCTTGGTCGCTGCTCTCGCTGATCGTCATCCGTTTCGTCTTTGGAATCGCGGAAGGTGGCTTCCCGCCGGCAAGCATCAAGGCGGTCTCGGAATCGTTCCAGAAGGACGATCGGCCGAAGATGTCGGCGCTGCTCATGTCCTCGAACTACGCCGGCAGCATGATCGCGCCCCTGATCATGGCGCCGCTGATCATATGGCTCGGCTGGCGCCACGCCTTCGAGGTCATCGGCGGCGCCGGGATCGTGTTTGCCCTGTTCTACTTCGCACTCGTTCCGCACCGGGCTCCGGTCCGCGATCCGGGCACCGCGACGACGACGGCCGCCGGCACGACTGCAGCGCCGATGCGCGAATTGATGAAGAACCCGATTCTCTGGCAGCTTCTCGTCGTCTGGTTCTGCCTGAGCTGCGTCAACAAGGGGCTGGATTCCTGGATGCCGACCTACCTGCTGCAGCAGCGTGGCCTCGACCTCAAGGCGGTCGGCCTGCTGACGCCGATTCCATTCGTGCTCGCGACGATTTCAACCGCGATCGGCGGCTGGGTCATGACGACGTTCTTCGCCGAGCGCGAGAAATATCTGCTGATCGGCAGCTCGCTGCTCACTGGCATCTTCCTGTATGCGATGTACAAGTCGGACACGATCACATCGCTCATCGTCTATCAATCGCTGGTCTATTTCTTCAAATCCTTCGTCCTGGCCGCGGTCATCGCGCTGCCCACCAAATTGCTGCAGGACGATCAAATCGGAAGTGGCATCGGAATGGTGAACTTCGGCGGGCAGAGTGCAGGCTTCGTTGCGCCGGCGGTCATCGGATTTATCGTCACGGGAACCGGGTCCTTCGATGCCGCCTTCGGCTTTCTCGTCACCATGACCGCGCTGGCTGTCATCGTCGCATCGACCATCAACACGGCCGAACCCCGATTGGCACCGAGCCCGGCCTGACAGGAGACCAGATGTCGCTTCCCGCCTTGCCATTCTCAAAAACCCGCCGGGCCGGCGGCTTGATCTTTCTGTCCGGCGAATTGCCGCTGTCGCCCGATGGCTCGGTTCCGGCCGGCATCGGTCCGCAAACCGACCTGGCCTTGAGCAGGATCGCAGCGACGCTGGCGAGCCAAGGCTTGTCGATGGCCGACGTCATCTCGTGTACGGTCTATCTTGCCGACAAGACCGATTTCCGGGCCTTCAACGAGGCGTATGCGCGACACTTCAGCGATCCGCTGCCGGTCCGGACAACGGTGCAAGCCGAACTCATGCTGGACGCGAAGATCGAGATCACGGTGATCGCGCAAGAGCGCGCCGACAGCGGCGAGTAAACCCTCATGAGAAGTGCAATCGTTCTCGGCGGCGGCATGGTCGGCGTGGCAACGGCGCTGCATTTGCAGCGTCGCGGCTGGTCGGTCGTGCTGGTCGATCGCACCGAGCCTGGACGCGAGACCAGCTATGGCAACACCGGAATCATCCAGGCCGAGGCCGTCCGTCCCTATGCGATGCCGCGCGATTTCGCCTCGCTGCTCAAGATCGCGTTGGGCCGGACCAACGACGTCCGCTATCGCCTTCTGGCGCTGCCGCATCATCTCGGCCCCTTGCTGCAATACTGGCGCAATTCCGCGCCGGAGCGGCATGAGCGGATTTCCGCAGCCTATGTCCCGATCATCACGCGCGCCGTCCATGAGCACGATGTCTTCATCCGTGAAGCCGGCGCCGGAAATCTCGTGCAACGCGACGGCTTCTACCTATTCCACCGCGAGCAGGCCGCGCTCGATGGCGCAATCGCCATAGCGGACGCCATGCGCGCGGCCTATGGCGTGAATTTCCGCGCGCTGACCGGTGACGAATTGGTGCGCGCCGAGCCCGGCCTCAAACAAGCCGGTGCCGGCGCTATCCATTGGCAGGATTCCTGGACCGTGTCCGACCCCGGCGGGCTCGTGACCGCCTACGCCGCGCTGTTTCAAGGACTGGGCGGAGCGTTTGTCCACGGCGACGCGGCGACCCTGACGCAGACCTCGTCCGGCTGGTCAGTCCAGGGCACCGAGGGCCGCATCGACGCGGAGGCCGCCGTCGTCGCGCTCGGCCCGTGGTCGCCCGATCTGCTGCGCCGGTTCGGTTACCGTTTCCCGCTGGTGCGCAAGCGCGGCTATCATCAGCATTATGCCGGAGGCACCGCGCTGCAATTGCCGCTGGTCGACGCCAGCCTCGGCTATGCCATGGCGCCGATGGCACGCGGAGTGCGAATCACCACCGGCGCCGAACTGACCGGACCGGACGCGCCGCCAACTCCGGTCCAGCTCGACCACGCCGAGGAGGCGGCGCGGCAGCTGGTCGACCTCGGCAACAGGGTCGGAGGCGATCCATGGTATGGCACGCGGCCCTGCACGCCCGATATGTTGCCCGTGCTCGGACCAGCCCCGCGCCACCGCGGGCTTTGGATGAATTTCGGACACGGACATCAGGGGCTTACGCTTGGGCCGGTGACCGGACGTCTTTTGGCTGAACTCATGACCGGCGAATCACCCGTGGTGGATGCGGCCCCCTACCGGCCCGAGCGGTGGTGAACGCGGATCGATCGACGCCCATGGCGCCAGCCTCGGCCGGCCATGGCGCTTGAGCGCTTCAAAATTGCTCAAAATGGGATGCGGACGATTTTGGAGCGGGCGAAGGGGCTCGAACCCTCGACCCCGACCTTGGCAAGGTCGTGCTCTACCACTGAGCTACACCCGCATCCGAAAACGTTGGCGGCGGTGACGCCGGCAACGAGAGAGCTATGCCAAATGCCGCTCACGAATGCAACAGGGCTGCGACACCGCCGGATCGATCAAATTCGGGCGATTGGGTCTAAAGTCGCCGGTTCCAGCGAAAAAATCCGGCAAACCTGCAAAGCGACACTAGCCGATTGAAATTTGCCGGCAAACAGCCACTTAATCGGGACGCGGACATGCGACACGCGATCATCCAATTAACCCATTCCAGACATCCGACGAGGACCCCGTGACCATAGTAGAGCAGGGCAGCGGGCCGGTGCCCGACCTGATCAAGGAAACGACCACCCAGACCTTCGTGAAAGACGTCGTCGAGGAATCGAAGCGGCAGCCGGTCCTGATCGACTTCTGGGCCGAGTGGTGCGGCCCTTGCCGGCAGCTCACTCCGATCCTCGAAAAGGCCGTCCGCGCCGCCAAGGGCAAGGTCAAGCTGGTCAAGATGAACATCGATCAGCATCCGGCGATTCCCGGCCAGATGGGAATCCAGTCGATTCCGGCCGTGATCGCGTTTGTCGACGGCCGGCCGGCCGATGGCTTCATGGGTGCGATACCGGAAAGCCAGGTCAACGCCTTCATCGAGAAGCTGACAAACGGCGTGCCGGGGATCGGGGAGCCCAACATCGCGGAGATCCTGCAGGAGGCCGACGCCGTGCTGGCCGAAGGCGACCCCGCGGCGGCGGCGCAGATCTATGCCGAGGCGCTCGCTCTCGATGCCACCAATATCGCAGCGATGGCGGGGCTCGCAAAATGCTACGTCACATCAGGTGCGATCGAGCAGGCCAAGCAGACGCTCGCAATGGTGCCTGAGTCCAAGCGCAACGACGCGTCGGTCAAAGCCGTGCAGGCCGCGATCGATCTCGCCGAGCAGGCTTCCTCCCTTGGTCCCCTGGCGGAACTGGAAGCGCAGGTCGGAGCCAATCCGCTCGACCATCAGGCGCGATTCGATCTGGCCACGGCGCTGAACGCCCAAGGCATGCGCAAGGAAGCCACCGACCAGCTGCTCGAGATCGTGAAACGCGATCGCAAGTGGAACGAAGACGGCGCGCGCAAGCAACTCGTGCAGTTCTTCGAAGCCTGGGGCGGGGCCGACGACGCCACCATCGAGGGACGAAAGCGGCTGTCGACGATCCTGTTTTCGTAAGGAAGCCTGCCGGGGCCGCACGGCGCGCGGCAGGAACCTCGGACAGAAAGCGACCACGTCGTCATCCGGCCCCTCCTTGACGATGTTCATGACGGGGCCGTGGGCCGAGACTTCACGAACTTCGGAAATGGGGCAGCCTATGCCGATCAACGCCGAATACCGCGGACCCGCTGAGCTTCCGGAGGTGATCCCCGTGTTTCCGCTGGCGGGCGCGCTGCTGTTGCCGCGTGGGCAGATGCCGCTCAACATCTTCGAACCGCGCTATCTGGCAATGGTCGACGATACGTTTCGCGACGGCCATCGCCTGATCGGAATGATCCAGCCCGACGGGACACATTCGGAGAGCGAAGACAGGCCGGTGCTGTTCAAGGTCGGCTGCGTCGGGCGCATCACCCAGCTCGCCGAATCCGGCGATGGCCGCTATCTGCTCGAACTCACCGGCGTGTCCCGCTTCCGTGTGGTCGATGAACTGACGGTGCTCACGGCCTACCGCCAATGCCGGGTGGACTATTTCCCCTTCATCGACGATTTCACCGCCCGCAAGGGCGAAGACGCGGTCAACCGCGAGGAACTGCTCGGGGCACTGACAGATTTCCTCAAGGCGAACAATCTGAGTGTCGACTGGGAGGGCGTCGAAAATGCGCCCAACGAGGCGCTGGTCAATGCGCTGGCAATGATGTCGCCCTACGGCCCCGCGGAGAAGCAGGCCATGCTGGAGGCGCCTGACCTCAAAACCCGCGCGGAAATCCTGATCGCGGTGACCGAGATGGATCTCGCCAAGAAACGCACCAGCGGCGATCCGCCCTTGCAATAGTCACCGCGTGCCCGGTCCAGAATCTGGACGAAGTGGAAAGCAGGCCCGGCGCGTTCCTAGACCGCCCGCTCGGTGACGGCTGAGCCGCCGCGACCGGTGGGATGCAATGCGGTCAACCGCATCAGCAGGTATGTGCCGAGCAATACGGCGACATAGACCAAGAGCTGCATCTGGGTCGGCTGGTCCGTGTAGCCGATCAGCGTGTGGAGGGTTCGGCCGGCAATGCTGCGGTCCGAAAGCAGCCAGCCCGTGTCCCAGGCCACGCGATCAAGCGAGATGAGCCAATTGGCGCGTTCAAGAAAGGCGATAGCCTGCGTCGCCATGCCGGCCGCCAGAAGCGTGATCAAGATGGTCGTCGTGGCAAACAACGCCTTCGGCGGGATGCGCATCAGGCCGGAATAAGTCAAAAGGCAGACGCCGGCGCCGAGCACCAGGCCAGCAAGCCCGCCGAGCGCGAGGCTAAGAGCCGATCCACCTGCGTCCGACGCCATGACGCCATAGAGGAACAGTGCGACCTCGCTGCCTTCGCGCAAGACGGCGACGCCGACCACCACCGCCAGAGCCAGCAGGGACTTGTTTCCGTCCGCAACCGCCTGGCCGGCCGCACGCAGTTGCCCTGCCAGCTCCCTGCCGTGGCTCGCCATCCAGACGTTATGCCAGGTCAGCATGACGACGGCGACGGCGAGGATCGCGGCGTTGAACAGTTCCTGTCCCATCCCCTCGAACAGCTGGGACAACGCCCCGGCGAAGGCCGCAACCACGCACGCCGCCAAGGTGCCCGTCAGCACCCCGCCTCCGATCCAGCTGTTGCGATGGGGCACCGAACCGGTCACGGCGAGCACGATCCCGATGATCAAGCCGGCCTCGAACACTTCGCGGAAGACAATGATGAGCGTGGCCAGCACGGGCGTGTCCGTATGCTTATTCGACGACCAGCGCACCACGCGCCTTGTCGTTGAAGTCATCGTAGAATTCGTAGCGTCCCGGCTTCAGCGCCCGCACGTTGACGATGCCTTCGCTTTGTGCGGCGACCACTTTCTCCACCCGCAGCGAGGTGCTTTCAAATTCCAGCGCCTTGGCATCGAGATTCTTGACATGGATGACGACGGGCTTGTCCACGGGCGCGCTCACCACGCCCGGCTGGAACTGGCCGTGGGAATAAGTCACCCGGACATCCGCGGCCGGCTCGGCCCAGGCCGGCTGTAGCAGCGCGATTGCCCCGACCGCGGCGGGGATCAATATTCGCATTGTCATGGTCGCAGCAGACATGGCTCAACCTCTTCCGATATTGCGCAAGGTCAAAATTCGTAGGCGAATTTCAGCCTGGCGCGATGACGCTGGAACTCCGCTAGGTTGAGAGGCAGGGGGTTGCCCACCTCGCGTCCCCAAAGCTGGGCATTCCAGGCCGCCGTCATGAACATCTTCGACGTGAATTTCACATAGAGGGTCGGTCCAGCCATCAGGGCATCCCCCGTGAATGCCGACAGGGTCGGACTATCATAGTGACGAAGATACCACACTTCGCCGCCAATGAGTAGGTTCGGCGCGAGCCGAACCGAAAGCGCGGCTGAGCCGCCAAATGTGGCCTCCCGCAATGTCCCATCGATCGCGGTCCTCGTCACTTCCGGTTCATAGAGCAGGTTGAATCCCGCATAGAGACGGTTCTTGAGAAGCTCGAGATCAGCATTCACCGTCGTCTCAAACTCGTAGTTTTGGACGCGGGCACCGCTGGTTTCGTCGATGAGGCGGACGGTAGGCTCGACGGCAAGTGTGACCGACAGCGGATTATTCGACGTCCGCTCGACGGCGAGATAGCGGAATTCGGCGAAACCGCCACCGAATGCAGCCTGATTGCGCCCATCGAGGTCCGTCATACCACCGATATTGTGGCTCGATCCCAGCGCGCCGAATTCGATCTGGACGAATTGGGACGGCGTGAACTCGAACTCATATTTGGTTTCGGTGGCGGCATAATGACCGTCGCGCTTGCCGAAGCGGCCGACGCTATCGACCGTGAATTCCTTCTCGCCCTCGAGCCCGATCCCGGAGCCGGTTGTGAAGCCGAAAATGTACTTGGTCTCGATCTCGCGCCAAGAGCTCGCATCCTGTGCGCGAGCGGCGGCGGTCCCGCCAAGCAAGGCCGCGAGGGCGCAAAGCGCAAGGGCGGCATGCGGGATTGATCGTCTTGCTGGATGTCGTGTGGTTCGCATGAACTGGGTCGCCCTCGCCGGTCGCAGATATGAGCTACCGGGCTGGCAGTCGATCCGCAAAAAGACTCATTCTAAACTGCACCAGTTCTAAACAGGATTCGGGCCCGGGACCTACTTTCCAAAGGTTGTGATCCGCCTCGCGCCGACACTTTTCACGCACTTCTGAAAGTCACGGGACTGGCGAGCGCTCGCGCCACCCCGACCAACGGCGTTGCGAGACCCTAATATCCGGCCACCGCCAGCGCGACGACTGCGCTCAGCGCCAGCCAGCCGTAATGTCGGCCGCGCGTTGCGAACGCATTGCAGCCTGCGCCGAAGGCGAACACAACGGCCATGGTCACGACAATCCAGTGTCGCGCCGGGTCGGAGGCCATCGACGGCGCCGCGATGAGCAGCACGCCACCGCCGATCCAGGCTACGGTACCGGCCTGCCAGACCAGCCGGATCAGGGTGCGGATCCGTTCGGGCTCGACCGTGGCGCGCGCGAAGATCTTGGTTTCTCCGAGCCAACCATGGATCAAGGCCACCACGATCGCGCCAACCCCCGCAGCTTGCAGCAATATGTCGCGCATCTCTCGCTTCTCCGGAAGCTTCTCCATACACTAGTGTATGGGTATGCGTCTGGAGCTGGTTGCCGTCAATACAGTAGTGTATGGACATGATGTCGCAGGACACGAAGATGAAAGACCAGCTGTCGGCAAGGGACTGGCTCGACCGGGGCTTGAAGGTGCTGGCCCGCAACGGCTTCACCGCGCTGAAGGCCGACCCGCTGGCGAAGGCGATGGGGGTCTCGCGAGGCAGCTTCTACTGGCATTTCGCCGATGTCGGTGCGTTCCACGCCGCGCTCCTGAAGCATTGGCATGAGGTCGCGGCAGAGCAGATCATCGCCGAGGTCGAGGCGGCATCGCCCGGCAACCAGGCACTGGAACTGCTGTTGCGCCGGGTATTCGGCGAGCGGCTGAAGCTGGAGGGCGCTGTCCGCACCTGGGCATCGATCGACCCTGCGGCGCACGCCGCCGTACAAGCGATCGATCGGCGCCGGCTGGACTATATCGAGCATCTTCTGAGACAGACCGGATTGCCGGCTGATGTGGCGGGCGCCCGTGCGCAGATTCTTTATTGGGCCTTCCTCGGCTTCGCGCTGTCCGAGCAGCCCTCGTCGAAGGAACGGCGGCAGATGATCCTCGATGAACTGCTGCTGATCGCCTTGCCTCAAGGCCTGCGGTGACGCGGTCCGGTCAGATATGTTAGGACGCGAGCGCACGCCGGAGACACGCGCATGACCGCTTCCCCCGAACGCCCCGAAAACACCGTCGATCCGAAATTGCTGGAGATCCTGGTCTGTCCGCTCACCCGGGGTCAGCTGGAATTCGACGCCGCCAAGCAGGAACTGGTCTCGCGGTCGGCCAAGCTTGCCTATCCGATCCGGGATGGCATTCCGATCATGCTGCCGGAAGAGGCGCGCAAGCTCGACTAGCCCATGCGCACGACCAGAACGATCATTGCACTCGCCGCCCTCGGCCTCGCCGCGATCTGGGCGAGGGCCTCGGCCGAGGAAGCGATGATTCGCGTTGGCGCCATCGATGCAGTGCTGACGACGCCTTCGGGTGTCGCAAAGCCGCCCGTCGCACTGCTGATCGCGGGTTCCGGGTCGACCGACCACGATGGCAATGGACCGCAGGTCAAGCCCGCGACGCTGAAGAAGCTCGCCGAACAGCTCGCTGCGCGCCAGGTTGCTACGCTTCGCTACGACAAGCGCGGCGCGGGCGGATGGAAACCGGAATTCGGTCGGCACGAGGATTTTCGATTCAAGGACTATGTCGACGATGCGGCCGCCCTGGTTGATTATCTGCGCGGCAGCGGCAAATTCTCGAGAATCATCCTGGTCGGACATAGCGAAGGCGGACTGGTCGCAATCCTGACCGCTCGGCGGGTCCAAATCGACCGCCTCGTCCTCCTGACCACCGCCGCGCGACGGCAGGGCGACCTGCTCAAGGCCCAGCTTGAAAAGAGGATCGCTCCGGACCAGTTCACGACAATCGCAAAGGCCATCGACGCCATGATGTCCGGGCAGATCGTCGACCCAACGCCGCCCGGGCTCTCGATCCCGCCGTCGATGCAGCCTGGCATCGCCTCGGCATTCCTGGAGGACCCGATCGATCCCCTGAAACAGATCATCCAGCCGGTCTTGATCATCGGAGGCGGCCGCGATCGGCAACTGGCCCGGCTGGATTTGTTGGCGCTCGCCGCAGCGGCGCCCGCGGCGAAAACGCTCTGGCTTCCGGACATGAACCACGTACTGGTCGACGTTGCCGATGAGGCGGACGACGTCGCGGCCTATAATCAACCCGAACGGCCGTTAGATCCTGACATGATCGAGTCAGTCGCTGCGTTTGTCGCAGGCGGCGAGACACGTTGATGCGCCGCGCGTGACCTTTCGCACCATGGCCGGAAAGCAAGCCGCGCTACAGCGCCTCACCCCTTAGCAGCCTCGGCACGTCGCCGGACAATCCAGCGGCCTGGCGGATGAACATGTTCTTCAGCGGGGGCGCGCGGTCGACCAGGCCAAGCCCGATATCGCGCACGATGCGCAGCAGCGTCGACTTGTTGGAAAACAGGAAGTTCAGGGAATTGGTGGCGACTCCCATCGCCATGGTGTCGAAGCGCCGCCAGCGCTGGTAGCGCTCGAGCACGTCGGTCTGGCCGAAATCGATGCCGAGCCGCGCCGCATCGACGACGACCTCGGCAAGGGCTGCGACATCCTTGAGGCCCATATTGAGGCCCTGGCCCGCGATCGGATGAATGACATGCGCGGCATCGCCGATCAGCGCGAGCCGCTCGCCGATGAAGGAGCGCGCCACGAAATAGGACTGCGGAAAGGCGCG
>Ga0307516_10000907_pt1 | contig 40696 bp, 42 predicted proteins | sample 19_EM_MG_FD_203310 | JGI IMG/M metagenome (GOLD analysis project Ga0307516, IMG submission 203310) | Populus trichocarpa ectomycorrhiza microbial communities from riparian zone in the Pacific Northwest, United States - 19_EM | ecosystem: Host-associated > Plants > Roots > Unclassified | place... | reverse complement strand
ACCTCCAGCTCAGACACCGCGCTCACGGCGTCATCCTCCTCCCTTGGCACCCGCCTCCCCACATCCGTGGTCGAGAGAAAGTCCAGCACCGCCTGGCTGCACCTCCCATCGGCCAGGAGGTTCCGCAAAAGAATGCTCTGACTCAATATGTGGAACCGGAGGCAATGGAGGGGGTGGTAGCAACCCGGCAGAAGGAGATAAACGACGAGGTGGAGGAGTGGAGTGACATGGAAGGAGTGGAACGGGAAGGCCTCTTTGGGTCAAAGCATGCACAGGCGCCGGGAGAGCCAGTGTCCTCGATGCCTCAAGGTCCAACGACGGGGGAGAAGGAGAAGAAAGGGAAAGAGAAGGGAAAGGGCAAGGCGGTGCAGGATGCGGCACCTCCTGCCATGGGGCGCGCAGCATGCCAACGGAAGAGGCAGGCAGCAGTCGATGAGGCAAAGACGGGGAAGCCGGAGGAGCCAGTGGCGCCCATCCGATTGATCCTGAAGCGACCGGAGACAGCGGAAGCAGAGAAGAAGGAGCGGGAGAAGAAGAGGGAGGAGGAGGCGGCAAGGAAGGAGGCGGAGAAGGCGGGGAAAAAAGAGGAGGAGAAGGCGGCAGCCATAAAGCGATGGGAGGAAGGGAAACTGAGCCAGGAGGAGGAGGAGACATACAGCGCCGCAGCCAGGCCGATTCGGGACCTGGCAGACGATGCCAACGCCATCGAGGAGGTAGCCGCGGGGCAGAGGATTGCCCACATGCCAGGAATGCGGGCGCTGGGGAGCCAGTGGGAGGAGGATTGGGCTCGCGGTCACGCGGTATCACCGCAACAGCAGTGCCAGCAGCAGCAGCGCCGGCAGCAGCAACATGTAGGAGTGGGATTCGGGTGCCGACGCTAGGCAGGGAGCGCTAGTCTAGAGTAGGCTAGTCTCGGGTGATAGGCTCAACGGAACCTTCCCATAAGGATCCACTGCTGCCCCCGCTCCTTTGAATGGACATGCTTCTCGGTCCCCATCAAGTGGTAGCAACACTTCACCTATTCCGCGAAACGAGCGACGAATCCAGCCTATCCCGCGATATTTGCGAAGGAGGGCGTTTAGGGAAGCATCACATTCCGCGAGAGAGAGCGAGCATTCCGCGAGAAAGCGAAGCAGGACATTCAGTCCTGGAGAGAAAAAAAAAAAAAAAAAAGAGAGAAACGAGGCAATTCGCGACTCTCGCGTCAAAAGTAGCTCCGTGTGAGTTAGCGGTAAGCGCGGGGGCCGGCGATATCGGGGCCCGTTGATCTAAATCTCTCTGTGAAGACCTTAGCCGAGTCGAGTTGACAAGCGAAAACAGCAAGTACGCAAACGACAAGCCGACATTCAAATCGCCGAGTCGAATAGCCGAGCCGGTGTCGAGGACGAGCGATTCGAGTACATTTTCTTGGGGAAACGAACGATTCGAGTGACGCCGAGCTGAGTGTTTTCACGAGAATTTCGTCAGGAAACGGACAAAGCGAGCAACGGCGCCGAGCACGTGACGCGGACGTGCATTTCGAGCGAATTCCCGAATCAAACACTTTGCGGAACGAGTGACGTCGCCGAGCGGATTGCTTTTCACGCGGATTTCTCGAAGAAACGGTCGCTTTGAGCAACAGCGCTGAGTCCGTGACGGTGTTCTGGCGGAACGAGCAAATCCACGGAACGAACAAGCCTGCAGAACGAGCAACGACGCCGAGCGGAGCGTTTTCGCGTGGATTTCGGGAGCAAGCGGCCGAGTTGCAAAACGGTGGGGTGTGGAATTCCCAAAGGAAACGGGAGAATCCCGGGACGACAGCGAGTGGAGCGTTTCGGATGGGTTTCGTCAAGAAAGGTGCCGAGCACGTGACGCGGACGAGCAATTCGAGCCAATTACCGGAACGAACGCTTTGCAGAACGAGTGATGACGCCGAGAACAGGATGCGGACAAGCAATTCCATCAAATTCGCGGAACGGAGGAGCCTGTGGAGCGAGCAACGATACCGGGCAGAGCGTTTTCCCGTGAATTTCTTGACGAAATGGGCGAATTTGGGGAACGCACGGACAAGGCGAAGTCGCGAAACGGACAATTTCCAAAACGAGCACGTGACGCTATTTTTGCGGAACGGACGCATTGCGGAACGGACGCTTTGCGGAACGAGCAACAACAACAAGCGGAGCGTTTTCCCGCGGATTCCTTGAGGAAACGGACGAATTTCGGGAACGCGCAGACAACGGTGCCGACAGGTCTTGGGCGATTAGGACAACCTGGCAGAACGCACCGGGATTATGGAAACCGCAACTCCCCCCATTTGGCCAACACCGACTGAGCTTCTTGCCTGGTTTGGCGAAGTCAACATATCACGTGATCCACAAGATGGTACTACGGTAACTGCTGTCGATGCAAATGCTGTTGTCCACGGATACTCCCAGTGGTATAGCAGTCATGAGCAAGCGTCAAAACGGATTGTTGAGCTGGAAAAGGAGATAAAGGGTGCAGATGTGGACCGATCGGTTATCTCGTCGCTGAAGTCGAAAATCAAGCAGCTTGAAAAAGAGGTAAAAGCAGTGCGAACTGCTGAAGAGTTCAAGAATGCGGACCAGCTGGCAGTGAAACTTGACAAGGCTCAGGAAAAGACACGGGTTTGGAAGGAACGGTACGACAAGCTGTTTGATGTCACCGAGTCACTCCGTGATACGGTCAGTACTGCTGGGAATGGACCGACCCACAGTACCTACATTGACAAGATCGAACCACACGAGCCAACAAGATTCGACGGATCGCAGAATCTGGAAGTGGTAACGCAGTTTTTGAAAGATGTCGAGCACTACGTCCGTCAGGGAGGATCAATGTCTCCAAAGGCAACCCTTGACAATCAGCACATTGACACCATCTGGCGATTTCTCACTACCAAGATCTTTGGTTGGTTTGAGAATGAGATGAAACGGCGTGGAGTCAACATGATTCCACCAGCAGACCATGACTATGGAATCACCTGGGCTGTGGTCAGAACCGCATTCAAGAAGCAATTCGTTCCTGAAGTTGCAAGCTCAGTGGTTCGCAATGAGTGGCATACGCTGAAATTCAACAAATCGCAAGTTCTCAAGTTCAACCGGCGAGCATTAGATCTTGTTGAAGTGCTGGGAGGATCTCTCACCATCACTTGCGAGAATCCACTATGGGACGAATATGTGCGGAAGTTGCCAGAACCGGTTGCAAACGATATCTCCCAACAAGCACGTCTTATGTTCCGCCTGAACAATGTCTTGCTGACCCTTTCCGACATGATGGACATTGTTGCTGATCGCACACTGCCATTTGCGACAACGCCTGCCACCGAAGTTGTACAAACAACTACGCCAGTTTACGACCCGATGGATCTAAGCAACATTGGCAACGAAGTTAACGCCATCGATGGATCTGTTCAATATCACCGTTGTGGCAGGATGGGTCACATTGTGCGGCAGTGTGGAACTCCAAGTAACCCCAATCGTGCTGCTCAATTCCGATCCCGTCAGGAAATCCAATGACGAGATTCCTGGAGGCGTAACTCAACCACTCCTAAAGACCACGAGAAGTCTGCTGTCCAACATCGGGGAAATACCACTCAGGAGAGTCTCAAGAAGATCTCCGACAGATTTCGAAGGTATAGGCGTCAAATCAATACCCTTGATGACAGCAAGGAGATGGGTACGGGTTCTTACTACTCCGGTAGTTGGGCTGAGCCGTCATCTTCAGAAGAAGAACCACATCAGCAAGAGGCACACGATAGCGATAGCTCTGATGATGATCTGTACACTGGAGGACAACAGACAAAAGATGGAGGATCTGCGAAGGGAGAAGGCAAGGCGGGAAAAGGCAAGAAGTAGAGGTGATTGAGCGTCCCTCTACTCGAGAGCGAGAAGCAGCAACTTTGTATTTGACGGATCTCAAAATGCACAAGAATATTGATAGCCAAACTGATTTGTTACATTTCAATGCAAAAGTTCAAACTTCTCACTCCAAAACTCGCTCAGCCTACACCTTAATGGATCCTGGTGCATCTCACTGTTACATCGACTCAAAGTACGCTAAAAATCTTGGTCTGCCAGTACGATCTGCAGGACGCATGTCGGTTACCAGAGCAGGCATCAAACACCCGCCAACCAATCGATACCAAGTTTGGTTGAAGGCACGGATACGAGGAATCACTGAAAATTACGCCGATCTTTCAGGATGGTTTACCCTCTTTGACCTCAACGGAGTGTACGATTTGATTATTGGAAAGAACTGGCATTCGACAACACGCCATCTGGTGGATTCCGACAATGTGCTACACCTGCTAGATGCTGACTGGTCATTATTGACAGATGGTCGACCGGCTTTTGTTCCACGTTTGTCCTTAACAGGCCTTCGACCACATCAAGGACGATATCGCAAGGTTCAGAGTCATTGTACAACAATTGCCAAGGCAGCCAATATCAACTTGATATCGGCAGAGGAAACCGAACAGGCAATGAAATCAACAGGAAAACCTGGTGGCGATAGGATTTTCGTGATCGATATTCGGAAACGACCACCAGAGGATACCAAGACACAGGACGATCATTCCATTCTTGCAGACCTTGGGAAATGGAGGGCACAGATCCGCCAGGACTATCAGGATCTATTCCAACCACCGACAGGTGTTCCACCAGCAGGAGAAGATGACTTTCGTATTCTAACCGATCCAACTGCAAAAGTTCCACACTGTCAACCCTTTCGAAAGACGCCCGCCGAACGAGAAGAATTCGAAGAGCAAATCAAGAAACTCCTGGCCAATGGATGGATTACCGATTCGCATTCTCACTATGCAGCTCCAGTCATCTTTGTGAAGAAACCAAATGGGACGTTACGCATGTGTGTCGACTACAGTGGATTGAACAAGATTACGGTCAAGGATCGGTATCCATTACCATATATCGATAATCGTCTTGACAAACTTCATGGTGGACGGACTTTCACGAAGCTAGACTTAGCTAGTGGCTATCATCAAGTATGAATACACCCTGACGATTGTCACAAAACGGCATTCATTGCACCTGAGGGTTTCTATGAATACAAGGTCATTCCGTTTGGACTTGCAAATGCATCTGCAGCATTCATGCGTCTCATGCATCAAATCCTCCGTCCACATCGACGATATGCAATTGTATATCTGGATGATGTCTTGATATTTTCGAAAACGCTTGCCGAACACCAGGCACATGTCGAAGCAGTACTGCAGTCCATACGCCGTGCTCGGTTACGTCTCAGCGACCCAAAATGCAATTTTGGAGCGTTGGAAACATCTTTTGTCGGATTTAAGTGTCACGTTCCTGACTTCCGCCCTCTGTCTGTGGCTCGACAGGCAACGTAGCTCCTCGGCGTGCCTACTCGGTAGGTCTTTCGTTCGTTCGGCTCTCGGGCTGTGTTCGTTCAGGTCACTGGCGCAGGCAAGTACTTCTCACTGTTTCAGACGAAGTCTAAGGATGTCCCTCGGTGTAGCCTTTTGTGCTGGTGAGGCGTTGTGCTCCCAGTCTTCTGTGAGGCCTGCTAGGTCTTACGCTTGTCCTCGTCTACTGCCACTCAGTGGTCGTATCGTAGCACGGCGTCGTTGGGTTTCTCTCAGCCAGAGATCGGTGAGATCTTGTGAGAGAGCGGGGTGGTCGCAGCGCCGGGTCGCGGAGTTGTAGAGATGTAGGAGTTGTGGGGAGCGATAATAGATTGAATGGAGAAGAATCTCCAGACTAGCTACCGCGCCCTTTCCTTTATACATTTTCCTCCACTGTGGATATCACAGCCTCGCCCGCAAGACTGACACAGAGTTTTCCCATCATGACTCAATCGTCGCGCCCAAAGAAACACACGATCCTACTCGGCCCGTCGCTCCTTCCTCTCGTAACAAGTAAAGCAAGGCAGACACGCAAACAGTAAGGAGACGGGTGAGTATAGCAAGGTAAGCAATAAACATAACACATGTAAGTAAGGCAGACACGCAACAGTAACGAAACCATCAAGGAAAGGACACGCAAGTAAAGTGAGGCAGACACGGACACAAGCAAGGCAACCCTCGACAGCTGGTGACCAGGTTGAGGGATCTGAGGGATATCGCTCCCGGAGCGATATAGCGGGGCCGGGGTGATGCGCCTAGGCGCGGAGGATGACTGCGGCTGCGGCAGCGGAGACGAGGACAAGCCACAGGGTGGCGAGCGTGGCAGCAGCACCAGCGGCGGCTCCTACGAGCCTGTCACGCGAGATTCGTGACAGTACGCCCCTCGTCGAGACCGAAGCTCCTGCGAGGTCAGGGCGGATAGTCGCGACGGGGCGGCAGTAGATTCAGACGGCCCAGCTAGCCTGCTGCCGGGCTTGGAACTGCTGGTGTAGTTGTTGTTGGTTCGTAGCAATCTGCTGGAGTTGCCGCTGGTGGGCTTCGTGCTGGTCGCGCATGGTCTGGGCCATGGTGCGCTGTACCACGTGGTTGTGGCGGGCGTCCTGGGTAATGGTTTGATCTATCATGGTGACAACTTCTCCCAGGAGGCGGATTTGCTCGTCCTGGAGAGCGGTTGCGGGAGCGTCGTGGTTTTCTTCGTTAGGGCCGTCAGGTCCCTGATCTTCTTGCGGGGGTTGGATCTCGGCCGGCGGCGCACGCTGGGCGGTGGTCTGGCAGCGTAGGTGATGGTCGTTCATGTTTACAAGGAACCGGCAATCCGGGCAGACCCTCTTCCCCTTTTTCCAGTCCGCACAAGCTTTGCGGGGGATGAGATGTCGGTTGCGGATTACTTCCGCTAATTCGAACGGGTGAGCGTTAGGGCAGTTGCATAGTTGGTGGTTCCGGCGGCGGCGGTCATTGCCGCGTCAAGGGTAGTAGTTGTTGTCTTTTATTTGGCGGTGAACACCGTAGTAGTCGTCGTAGCAGGCGGTCCAATGGAGTGAGGAGTGGTCGTCGGCGCGGGGTTGTCCCATAGCGGACAACGGCGGAGAGGGTGGTGTGGGTGGGGCGTCCCATCCGTGGATCGTGGTGGCGGGGATGCCCCAGTTGTTGTCGGGCTCGGTTCTGGTGGGGAGTTCGACGTTCTGGTTGTTGATGGCGAAGATCCAGCCTTCGGTGGCATCGATGGTGGCAGCGGTGGACATGCTAATTGGTGGGGGCTGGTTTTTCGGGGTATTCCTCGTGGAATCTCTGGATGGTGTCAGGTGAGTTTTCGAAGTTTCGGGCAGGGTACCAGGTCCGGTCGCGGTCGTGAAAACCTGTCCACTTGACTCGATACTGGATCTGGTTTCTGTTGCGTCGGGAGTCGAGGATTTTCTCTACTTCCCACTCTTGCTGTTCCCGTATGATAACTGGGGGTGGAGGTGGCTGTTGATGTCCGGGGATAGGTTTTGTGCTGGCTGTGGGTTCGAGGAGGCTGATGTGGAAGACTGGGTGGAGTTTGGCAGTGGCCGGCAGGTCGAGTTTATATGCGCGAGAGCCCACCTTCTCCAGTATGGTATAGGGGCCGATCTGCTTGTGGTCCAGTTTATTCAAGGGTCGTGTTGTCCGGATGTGTTTCCTTTTGAGCCAAACCTGGTCGCCCGGTCCCAACACCGGGTCCGGGTGACTTGTCTTGTTGGCCTGTTCTGCCTGAGCCATTTGTGCCTCCTTCATTTCTGCTCTGAGTTCTTCGTGAAGCCTTCCGAGCGCTGCGGCATATTCTGAGACTTCCGGTGTTTCTTCGTTGTGGCTGCCAAGGTCCGGCATGAATCTGGGGTGGTATCCGTAGTTGGCGAAGAAGGGGGTTACTTCGTGCTTTCGGTTTGCATGTTGTTGTGGCAGAATTCGGCAATTGGTAATAGCTTTTCCCAGTCGTCCTGCTGGTAGTTGCAATATGCTCGTAGGTACTGTTCTAGGATGGCGTTCACGCGTTCTGTTTGTCCATCTGTCTGAGGGTGAAATGCCGTGCTGAGGTTCCGTGATATTCTGAGTGCTTTGGTGATGTGTTTCCAGAAGCCGGACGTAAATAAAGATCCCCTGTCTGATACAATGCTTGTTGGTAGTCCCTGGGGTCTGACCACCTGCTGGATGAAGTGGTCTGCTAGGTCTTCTGGTTTCATTGTGCCTTTGCACGCGACGAAATGTCCCATTTTGGTCAGCCGATTGATGATTACCCACAGAGCGTCTTTTCCATTGCTGGTTGGCAGTGTGATAATGAAATCCATTGTTATCGAGTCCCAAGGTCGGTGTGGAAGGTCCAATGGTTTGAGCAATCCGAATGGTGCGTGTCGAATTGGCTTAATGCGGCGGCAGGTGTCACAGTGGTCCACATACCGATGTATGTATTTCCGTTGTTGTGGCCAGTAGAAATTTCGGCTAACGAGTTCCAAGGTTCTGGCTCGGCCAGGGTGTCCCGCGGCTTGTGCGTCATGGTGGTCTCTTAATATCCGAAGTCGCAGTTGGTTATTGTCGAGGATCCAGATCAAGCCGTCGTATATTAGTACCCCATCCTTTTCTTCGTATAATCCTAGTGCGATTCTCCCATCGCGGGTGATCCTGTTTGCCTTTTTCCCCAGGATTTCTCGGACTTCCTTATCCTTGGCACTCTGTTCCCGTATTTCGCGCAGGAGTTCCTTATCTATCTGGAGGTTGATTGTTTCCGTTGTGTTAACCTGGAGCGCTCGTATTGTTTCGAAATTTCCTTCGGGTAGGAGAACTCGTCCGTGATTCTGTCGATGCTTCATATCCCCTTCCCAGGCAGAGTGTCCTGACTCTCTAGAGAGGATGTCGGGTTTTCCCGCCAATTTTCCCGGTCGATACTTGATTGTGAAGTCATAGTTTGCTAGTCTTTCTCCCCATCGGGCTTGTCGCAGGTTTAGGTCGCGTTTTGTTTTCCAATACTCCAGGTTTTTGTGGTCTGTTAGGATCGTGATCCTCGGCCCTGTGGTTTTACAGTAGGTGTCCCATTTCCGTAGCGCATCGACAATAGCTAGCAGTTCTTTGTCGTGGATATCGTAGTTTCGTTCCGGATCCTTGAGTTTCCGCGAGTAGTAAGCTACCGGATGTAGGATTCCTTTCTCGTCTGGTTGTGAGCAGATTGCTCCTATGGCGTAGTCCGAGGTGTCTGTTTCGATGGTGACAGGTCGTTCCGGGTCGAAATTTTGTAGTATCGGTTCCGTAGTCATGGCAGTTTTGAGGGTCTCGAAGGCTTCTTGCTGCTGTTCGCCCCATTCCCATTGCTTTCCCTTCCTTGTGAGGGAGGACAAGGGCGTCGTGATTTTGCTGTAATCCTTGATGAACCGGCGATAGAAGTTGGCGAAGCCCAAGAAGCTCTGGATTCCTTTGATATTCGTTGGTTCCTTCCATTCTTTGCTTGTTCGGATCTTTCCCTCGTCCATCCGTAGTCCTTGAGGTGAGATGACGTATCCCAGGTATTCCGTTTCCGTTGTATGGAATTCACATTTAGAGGTTTTCAGCGTAAGTCCTGTTTCCCGTACCCGAGTCAAGATTGCTCGGACGTGCTCCCGATGTATTTCTTCGTCCGGGGAGAAGACAAGGATGTCGTCCAGATATGCGACACAGAAGATATCCAGGTAGTCACTAAGGATCTCGTTCATCCATCGCTGGAAGGAGGCTGGCGCATTGGTGAGGCCAAATGGCATGACACAGTATTCGTATAGGCCGTACCTGGTTCGGAGCGCCGTTTTCCACTTGTCCCCTTTTGCGATCCGAAGGTTGTAGTACGCGTCTCGGATATCTAGCTTGGTGTAGATAGAGGCATTTGTGAGCTGGTCCAAGGATTCTCCTATCAGTGGCAGGTGCGTTCGGTCTTTGATCGTGATTTCGTTCAGCTGTCAATACTCCACGCATAATCGCAATCCTCCATCTTTCTTTTTTACGAAGTGGATGGGTGCTCCTGCCAGGGAGGTCGAGGCTCTGATCCATCCTCGTTTCTCGTTGATTTCTAGGTATTCCTTAAGGGCCTTCATTTTTTCTTCGTTTAGAGGTCGTAGTGGTTCATATGGCGGGGTTTTTCCTTCTTCTAGGGGGATGTAATGGTCCTGGGTTCTATGGGGTGGTGGTGCCGTTGGTTCTTTCTCGCTGAATACTTCAAGGAATTCGTGGTATTCTGGCGGGATTGTCAAGTTTGTCTGGGGGGTAGAGGTTTCCTTGATCTTGTTGATCACTGTTTGGCAGACCTCCCAAGGATCTGTTTCGCCTATCTCCCAATCCTCGTCCGGGGTTTTCTTGTAGTATTGCTCTGTGGCCTTTTCCTCGGGGATGGTGTTGGCTCGTGGGGAGCTAGGTAAGCATCTTTCGGCGCAGTGGTCGGAGTGGAATTTTACGGTATGATTTTTCCATCCTATCACTGGGTCATGCAGCTTGAGCCATGGTAGTCCTAGGATGATAGGGGCGTTTCCGATCGTAATACAGTGGAGTCGGATATCCTCCTCGTGGTGGTTAACGGTCAGGTGGATCTGGGCGTTGTGGGTTACCGGCCCGCCGGCAACTTCACTTCCGTCGACTGTGAGGACTCGCCGCAGGGTCGTTTTTTGCTGCATTGATATTCCGCTGGCCTCGGCGTAGGCTCGGTCGATGAAGTTTTCCGATGCTCCGCTGTCAACTAAAGCTGTGACACTGGGGTTGTATCGTAACCGGAGTGTAATGGAATCAAAGGTAATCAGGCTACTCTTTGGATAATTCACAACGGAATAATCTTAGATCTTGTGTGTGGGGTTCGGTGGTAGTGTTCGGTCTGTCCCCTCTTCCTTTTCGGGAGAAAGGTCCTGGTTATATATTACTTCGGGGTGTCGTGAGATCTGGTGACTCGGGCTAACTATTCCTCCGAGGCTTTCGACCCCGTGGGCAACTCATTGGTCCTGGCAGGGTGTGGATAAGGAGAGATGAGCTTTGTCGGTTTCGCACCGCAGGGTCTTCCTGCGGCCGAGCGGGGCAACCGCGTCAGACTTTTTTCTCGTACACCTTTCGTGTGACGTGGCAGCTCCCTTTCGGGGAACCTGCCCAAGTCCGCCGGTTTCCACTCGTTTGCTTCCCCGCAACCCCCTCATCTCGCGGAGTTAGTTCCCTTACGTCCGGTCTCGGCCGTAAGTTCTAGCTCCGTTCCTTATCTCCCTCCTAGACTCTCAGAGCCGATCTTTCCTTGTGGGGTCTACCTCCCTCAGCTCGGAGGTAATGGTGGCATCATATCGATCGGCAATAACAACAAGGACCTGGATAATCGATTCCAGAGCATCTCACAATTACGGCAACAATCTTCGAGATTTCCGGAAGAACTCAGTCAAGGAAACAAATATGATCATCAAGTACAAGCAAAGAAGAAAGGAACTGTACGTCTGGGATGTGACACTGGGGTTGTCTCGTGACCGGAGTGTAGGAGAATCGGTGGTAATCAGGCTACTTTCGATAATTCACAACGGAATAATCTTAGATCTTGTGTGTGGGTTTCGGTGGTAGTGTTCGTGCTGTCTCTTTCTCTTTTTCCCGGAGTGAAGAGTCAGGTGTACATATCATACCGGTCGTCGTGAGATCTGATGACTCGGGCTGACTATTCCTCCGAGGTGTATCGGCCCCGTGGGCGACTCATTGGTCCTGGCCGGGTCGTAGATAAGGGAGATGAGGTTTCCTGCAACGAAGCGGGGTGCTGGGTCCAGACTCTTTTCTCGCACACCTATCAGAGGTGGCGTGGCTTCTCCTTATCTCGAGGAGGGCCCAAGTCTAGTCAATTCCCGCCCGTTTAGCATGCCATCGGTAAAAATATCTTTCCAGGTAGGTACATACATATATAGTAACCTTTCCACTGACCTGTTGGTCGTCGTCAAGCACCCCGACTGATATCTGTGAGTCCTTGAACCACCCGTGGATGACTGTCCGGCTCTCAGTGGCCAGAGGACTTTGCACTGGCCGTCGGTTTGTCCGGAAAGTCTGTGCTCTGTTGAATGTCACCGGTGCACCACCCGTGAGGCTCTCCGCTCTTACTTCCATAGCTATCAGCTTTCTCCTCCTGACAGGTTGCTGCTGCAAGTAATCCAAAACTGCTGTATCTTCTTCCGTGTCTGAATTGTTGTTGGAAATGCCTCTTGACCGCTCCGGCGTGGCGCGCCGACGGGAGTGACATCGACGGCAGCGACGTCATCGGGAGCAACGCCATATCTGCCCGCCAAAACTACCACCCTTGCGTCGTCCGAGCTACACACCAAACCGTGGGTAGCTGGCACGTTGCCGTTTATGTCTGCCGTTCATACATTCACGATCCGGACCCAGTCTCCTTCGTGCGTTCTCTCCCGCCAAACGAGTTTGACTATCTCCTGCCCGTACCGACTAACCCTCGTCTAGCCACCCCCGCCGCAATAGGTGCCATACTTTCATTTGATAGTACCTACTTTTCGCCGAAGGCACACTGGCTCATCGCTAAGCCTATCACTGTCAAGATGGGCAATCAAGCGGTAGATTCACTCAATGTTAGCGTACAAAATTGTTACACTCTAATTCATTAAGCAGTACATACCATTCCAGCCGCAAGCCTTACTGTCGCATCGCGAGATGGTCCGAATCAAAACATCAAAACTTATTCGGCAACGCTCATGGCGCCGTCTTCTGTCAGTAGTCTTCCCCCCGATATTGGGGGCTCGGGGTTGGATAGTGGCTGGTTTTCCGGAGCGGGCGCAAGAGATATACCATACCTTATATGCCAGCTTTTCTCGGTGTTTACTAATCTATCGTCGCAGCCGCTGTGGTGTGCGTGATGGAATATGAATCCGACGATGGCGAAGACATTGACAACGACGACCCCTGGAATGATGAATGGTTCCCAGATTGTCCGAAATTCCCCTCTGAGATTGCTCTTCGTGATGCGAGACACACCAGCTACGTGCAGAACTGGTTGGCAAACATAACGTAGTAGATTCTTCTCGGTGGCAGATGGCGTTCGGTTGGTTAAAAGGGATTGGGGGTGGCGTTTGTATTTCAAAGCATGAATGGGATGGCGATTGTCCTGAGGTAGATAGATGGCCGCCAATCTCGCTTCAAGATGCATAATAAAGGTACGGGATACCACAATCGACAATCACAACCCTATCGTTTCTTCGTTCGGGGTAAGGAGTTTTCAATATTTAATATACTTACTTGCCCCTCTCCGAGAGAAGTCAACATCGACATGCGACTTCTGAGAGGCGTGATGTGGTGACGGCCAGCCATCTTCGTCCGAAACTGCATATTGGAATATTACCGGATAAAACTGAAGCGGTGGCGGTTCCTTTTTGAAGTTATCCCCAAGCGACAGCCCCAAGATATTGCACCGACCACGAGCGGCCCGTGAAGCGCTCAGCCGGCGATGATACCCTATTTCACTGCCTTGTCAGTGGTCAGCCGTCCTGCATTTGGTCCGCAGTCACCTTTACTTCTTCCACAGGGTGCCTCATCGCAAAATCATGCCGGACTGGCTACTCTGGAGCGGACTGTAAACGGTGATAACGGAATGGCATTGCACGAGGTGATGCGTAATGTGCCGTTCACCGGGTTGCTGGGTTGCCTGTGGGCGGTGTTGAAGAAAACCGTCATGCACACACTGTCTAGAACCCTTTTCTCGTAGCCAGTTGTACATAGCTAACAGGTACGGCTCGTCGTGAAATTGGTACATCGCCGCCGCCACGGGAGCGAATACCGTCGGATTCCTTCCCAACCGCCCTTCATTTAGTAGGTAGTTAGCTAATCATTCGAGCTAGCTAGATCATCGCGAAAACAAACTGTCCCGAACTCGATAAGTCAGTAGGAGGCCCGCCGCAAGCTCCTTTGCACTCTGCCGAGCCCTGTTACTCTAGTTCGGGTGGTCGAACTACACTGGCTTGCCAAAAATTAGCTACTGCTTTGGTGCGGACTCTGATCCTGACCTTATCCAGGTTAGTCTGTGCGGCCGACCGACGCCGGTGAAGCCCCCCCCCCCCAAAAAAAAAGAAAAAAAAAAGAAGGAAAGTTGAAGTTACGAGCCCCGCTCACCCGGCTTGGGCTCGATGAAGATTGCATCCATGGGCGGCTTGCGGACGGCGGCCAGCACCCTGTTTGAAAAAGCTCGGTATACTAGGTTGTTGACAAGTGTAATATTTTCTTAAAACGAATGCACATCTCGGAATCTACACAATATCTAGTCACATGGTCGGTGCCCGGAAACTCAGGCTCCTGTCATCTCCGGACACCATCATTGGTTCATCATCTCCACAACCCCGTAATTGTGATATTTCCTTAGTATTCCCCTTCGCGATTTCTATCGTACATATCGTATCTTCTTGGGAGACGTTAGTGTAGTGGGGGCCGCGGACATTGCGACCTACCGCCTTGGGGCTTCGCCTCGCAATAGTCCGTCCTGCTCGGCCTGGCCCGGCAATCATTTAGGAAGGGTCCGTACTGGGCATGGTCCCTACTGCTCGTGTCCGTCCTGGTATATGATTTGGACGGACTGACAAAGACTGCTGCGCCCGCCAGGGCCCGGCCTGACACCCCACTAGCGTGAATGTTTTTGAAGTAGTGTGAAAATTTCTACTCCGGCGGGGTGTTCATGGCCCACTCACTATCTACTATGTGTTCTTCCCATCGTTTCCATCCAACAAGCTAGACTGAGGTGGAAGCTATTGATCGCTAACACGGACGTTATCCGGAAAGACTGGCTCCGGTTCGATCTGGTCTCGTAGGAACTTGAACCGAAGTGAGGGCCACTGTCACGGCATGCATCGGCTATGTTTGGAAGGGAAGCCTCGGCGTCGCTCGGAATGAGGGAAAGGGTGTTATTAGCTGGGCGCGACGGAGATCCTTATGAGGAGACGTTGCCCCCTTTATTTCTCTTTCTCTTTCCCTTTCGCTTTCCATCTCCTTCATCACGCAGCAACTTTTCCTCTTGCTTCTTTAGTTGGTCTTGTCTTTCTGCCCTTGTCTCGCAATAGTAGTGTTCTTCACCTCCTCAGTCCTTGTCTGGCGTCCTGTGTCCGCTCACCGCACATGAGGTCCGTGCGCCGGCTTCCATATGTCCACTCGCCGCGCCCGGGCTCTGCTCGTCGGCGTTCTGGTATCCGATCGCCGCATTCGCCGTCCGCGGCCGTCGTCCTCTGTCCACCACCTGGAGCCGAGTCGTGCACGCCCCGTTACATGCGGACCATCAACCTCTCATTGGAATTAGGACTCCCGCCAGCGACAACACAGGTGGAGAATAGGCAGCTGCCACTTGTGCTAAGGCTCCTGAGCCTACCACGGGCAGTCTAGGCGTCGGAGTTTGTCTCCGCCCCAACGGCGATTGTGGGGAGGGTCGTTATTGCCCTCTCCTAAGCCGGAAGGACAGAAAGCTCAGTTCTGTTGGAGGAGCCGGAAACCCTGGGTGCAGACCAGCTACAAGACGTCGAAACGGAGGCGAAGACGGAGACCGAGAAGGCCGGACTCGGGCTCACCATGTTCACGGACGGGCCGTTGCTGGACGGCGGGGTTGCTGGCTACGCGGTGGTCACGAAAAATTTCCAAGCCTAGGTGGGCAATAAAACACACATGGGTTACAACAAGGAGACCTATGATGCGGAGTGCCCTGCAGTCGCAAGAGTGCTAGAATCGGCTTTGAGACGACAGACTATGACGGAGTGAGTCACTATCTTTACCGACCCCCAAAGCGCCATTAGAGGGGTGGCCGAGGACGAGCCTGGCCCGGCCCGAAGTATGCACTCCAGACATAAGCACATAGCTGCACTGCCTCCTTCCAGCCCAGGCATCATCATTGAGATTAGATAGTGTCCAGATCACAAAGAGGGTGCGGGTAACGAGTGGGCGCACGAGAGTGAGGGGAGCGCGGCGCTGGTGCGAGAAACCCGTGGGGTGGAGTGGCTGAACTATTCGAACCGGACAGAAGTACACTCAGTGCCGCTTCCGCGATCACATGCAATCTCCCAGCGTGAGATTTCGGAGAAAGACTGGATGGAACTGTGACGGTGGGGAGGATGCCGGACCTCCAGGAAGAAATGCAAGATGCCGGAAAACCCCAATTCGGATGGCGCGATCGCTGAGAGCACCTAGTGGTACGCTTCAAGGTACGACGAGAGGAAGTCAGGGCACGCCCCCACTGGACAGCACCTGCATTGGGCCAAGGTTCGCCTCACCGCCCCGCACTGGTGGTGTCAGTACCCCTCGCAAACGAGCGACCGCCTCTTTAGGAGCTGTCCGGAATGGGAGATGCATCCGAAGATTCTGTAGGCGCAGCTGCAGAGGGAGACCAGCAGGTGAAGGAGCCGGTGGATGGCCAGGGATCCACTGGCCGATGGGAGATGTGGGCAAGCAGCGCCGGAATTCCTCTCGTCCACGGATGTGGGAAGGCCGGTACCTTCTCTGCAAAAGTGCGACGCCGGAACTGACGTGTTAGAGTGAAAGCGCTAGGGGCGTTGGGAGTGGGGAGAGGAGTGGGAGAGGGAGGCGGAGATGCTGGGTGCCGCGTGGGAATCAGGTGCCGGGGAGCAGGTGCCGCAATTCCTAACCACGCCCTCGTTCATGGCAAGGCAGACGAGAATTAGGGGCTCGGCTTATTTTCTTTGTGATTTCCTTAGGGCATCTATCTTCTTGGGACAGGCCTGGACGGAGGGCAAAGGCGAGCTTGAAATCTGCCGCCACCGCGGGAACAGCTGACGGGAAAAACGGATAAAATCATGGCCTAGATAGGCTGAATGTGAGTATGATTTAAACAGAAACAAAAAGCGACCACCACCACTACTACCACCACTCTTCTGTGGATAACACAATAGTCAACGCTCCAATCGATAAGCTGCCAACAGGAAGTGATTTCCTATGATGTTACGGATCATCTGTTAGCAGTATTTGGAAAACTTAATTGGTTTTGTGTGCCTCTGGCCGTGGATTGCGATCCGGGTCACTGAATTACTGTCATAACAACAGACGACCTGATTTTCTATTTGGACTTTTGTAAATATATAACCGCCGTCCCACCTGCACAGTAACCAAATGTCACAATGAAAAAGAATAGGAAAAGAGCAGTAGAAATCTAGTTAATCATTACTGAGCCTTTACAAACAGCACCGAAGGGAAAGAACAGTTATCAAATCCTCCACTCGCATACAATAGCCTAGTTCTGAACCAGCATTACGCGCAGTCCGTTCTGCCAGACAAACTTGCCGCCAACGAGGTCCCTGCCGCCGATAGACCTGGAGCAGTACTTGATCAGGCTCTCGGTGGCAAACTTGACGTTTTTGCAGGGCACCGAGCCGTGGTAGGTACCGCAAAGGACGATCTGGCCAGTCATGTGGTCGGCCATGTCCTGACACTGAGGAGGGTGCGGATTTTCCTGCGCGCACTTGGCGTTCGGGGAGAGCTTGTTGGCGGCCGCCTGAATGTCCCGAACCAAGGGGCTGCCGGAAGAAGTCTCGCAGATCCAGGCAACTCGAGCCGTGTCGATGCCAAACTCGTCGGTGTCCGCGAGATCGAACGTCGCAGGGAGTGGGGTAACGGGAACAATGATCTCGTGGGTGCGGGTGATCAAGGTGGTAGGAGATTTGTCGGTAGTTCCGACGCCAATGTCGTCAGCGAAAACACTGTTGCCGAAGTTGGCGACGAGAAGCACTGCGCTAGTGAGGATGAGGTTGCGGATAGAGAGCATGATGGTAATCTCGGATGAATTCGGTTGATGTTTCGTTCGGATGTTGTATTCAGATGTTGTGTTCGGAGATGGGAAGAAGAAGAAGGTAGGAAGGAAGTTGGGATTTTATAGGTGAGAGCTCCGGCCTTTCTACGTTGTATTTTTGAGGTTTAGCCGCCGCACGGTAGAATCACCCCAACATTAGATGTTTTCGTAGGGTGCTAAACTCGGTATCACTCGGGTCATAGGTACGGGTGGGCTCCGAAAATCAAGTCTTGGCAGACTGCCATGATCTTAGAATCTACTTTGTATGTATGTGTTCTTCTGTAGGTGTTTTCTTTTGTTTATTCATACTCGCATGCGATCTATATAGGTCATGGCGGTGTATATATATTTTACCCAGTTCTACTGTCCGCAGTCCGCGCGGTGGCGGCACGTTGCAAGCTCCTCTTCGCCCTCCGCGCAGGCCTGTCCTAAGAAGATACTGTGCGCCCCAAGTAAATCACAAAGGAAAATGACATAGGAAAAGTGGTCGTCCCCTACTCCTCATCGGCCGATACCATGAAGGGGGGCGTGGGGAGGAACAGCGGTTGTTCCTCCTCGGCATCCGATCCTCCCGCAGCACCCATCTCCTCTGCCTCCGTCCCCTGTTCCTCTTCCCGCTCCCGGCGCTGCCGGAGCTTCCACTCTGACTCTGGCTCCCGGCGTCGTCCTCATCCAGGGGGGCACCTGCCTTTCCAAATACGTTCAGGTGAGGAAGTCCAGCACCGGCTGTCCGCATCTCCTGTCGGCGAGTAGATCCCGGATCTTCCACCGACTCTTCCACCTGCCCGTCTCCTTTTGCACCTCTGCCCATAGCACCTTTTGCTGCATCTTCCATTCCAGACACGCCTTGAAGAGGTGTTCTCTTTTTTGCGAGGGGCACTTGCACCACCAGCATTGGGCATCGGGACGAACCTTAGCCCAGTGCAGGTACTGTCCGGTCTGGGCGTGGCCTGTCTTCAGCTGGTAGAACCTTGAGGCGAGCCTCTTGGTGTAATCAGCTACCGTACCATTGGGCATCGATCTGGCTCTTCGGCCTGCGGTACCTAGCCTTGGAGATGCGCCCTCCAGCCCATGACCGCGCCTCAGTCCACTTCTTCTCCGTAATTTCCCGCTTGAGGTTGGCCAGGAATCGTGGGAGCCGGCTGTGAGCGCGTGGCCGCCCTGCCGCTTCTTTGTCCCACCCATCCACCCTTTCGTTGCCGGCGATTCTCTTGTGGGCAGGGTACCAGCGAATCTCGATGGTGATGCCTGGCAGGGCCCTCTTCTGTAGGTGTGGGTAGTGAAGACTCGGCCTGGACTGGCTGGGTTTACGGATGGGTCGAGGCCAGATAATTCTCCCTGTGGTACGCGAAGGTTACATATATAGCTAAGTATGAAGTGGTTAAAATTAGGTTGTTAATTCTGGATAAATTTTGAATGAAAGAATTATACGTGTTGTATGAGTGCGTATGAACGCAGCTATATTTATACGGATAATCGTTGTAACAAACAAAGAAAATTCCAGTTAGTGACGCCGAAATCGGAATAAATACTACTGCAATCATATTTTTCTGGAACGAAACCTCAGTAAAAGCCAAAATGGACTAGGTATCATTAGAACGATATGGTAGTATCGCCAACAACGGACAGTGAGAAAGGAGTGAAGGGAGAAGAATTAAAGTTTTTCGGACTAAAAGTGAGGTGGACTGGCTACCTGCGACATTGCCATGCCCTACTGCTCGGTCAGATCCTTCTTTCGGCGGTGTGCACTACTGAGCCAGCCGGCCCTGTTCCGATCGCAAGGACACCGTTCCGCAAAGTGTTGTCCGGCAAGGTGCCGCCGCGAGCTATAAAGTAAACACACACTTGTATGAAACTAACAAAAATGGCTGCCCCCGGCTTATGGTCGCAGTTAGGTAAGATATAAATAAGTTTCCAGTAATATACGCATTATACTCGGTACCTTGAAAAACAGGAGTCAGTACGCATTTTCGGTAAGACTGAATTGATACGACAGGGAACAATTGGATGAATGTAAACTGCGGGTTCCAGGGCTTCGACGACTATAGGAGTGGAATTCTCCAGTTTCGCGCATTGCGAGTGATTTCGCATGCTACTTCTAAGCTGGCGATTGCAAGCGCCTGCGCTTACGTACGGTTTGGCACTCGTACCACAGCTCGGCACGCTTACCACAGCTCGGCTCACTAACCACAGCTCGGCTTGCAAAATACGACGGCACGGGCCGCAATTCCACCCCTTATTTCTTTGCCTTTCATCATACGCGCATCGCACTCGACGCATCTTACTTGCTATCATCCACGCTGCCGGCAACCTCTTCACCGCCACCCTCATCGACGCCGAACTCGTCGCGTCGTATCGTATTGTACAACTTCCACCTGCGGCTGTCCCTGTGAAAGTTGCGCTAACAATCTCCGGAAATTCGTCGGTCATCCCGCCGCGTCTTATTCACGATTGTCCTTGCCGCCGGCATCATCCTCACCGCCATCCTCATCGACATCGTACTTATCGCGTCCTACCGATGCCATCCACGCAGCCAACATCCTCATCGCCATCCTACTCGTCGCCGTGCATCGTATTGTACAACTTCCCACTGTCTGTCACTTGGAGAGCTGGGCTAAGAATCTCACGAAGCACGTCGATCTTCTCGCAGCGTCTTATTCGCGATTGTCCTTGCGGCCGGCATCATCATTGGTATGCTCTTCATTGATGTCGTTCTCATTGCGTCGTGTCGTATCCGGCAAACTGACGTTTCCGTCACGCAGAGCGATGGTATCGACGATAGGAACTGCATTACTGGCGAGGGGTGTGACGCAGCAGGGTGCTTGCACTCGGTAAGCTAAGTGTTGCAAATAGTGGTACATTAAATGTAATCAATGGAACTGGATTGAGTCACAATTGTTTGGTAATCTTCGCTGCAATGTACCGTGTCCTGACAGTCGCGTCTGGATGCTACCACCGTGACCGCTCGGTTACCTATGTGTCGTGCGCCATCGTAAGCGTCGTTCAGACATTTGCCTTGACATGCTCAGTCTGGAAGAAAATTCCCTTGACAATCTGCGTCAGTATGACACGCGCTGCGTCCAGCTGGCAAATGCCCTGACACTCCTCGTCCAGAAGGCAAATGCCGTGGCACGCGTCGTCCGGAGGACATTTACCTTCACACTCTGCGTCCAAAAGGAAAAATGCCCTGACACTCCTCCTCCGGAAGGCATATGCCGTAGCAGTTGCGTCCGAACGCAGCCGCCCTGACAGCTGCGTCCGGACGCACGGTGCCATGGTAAGCGGCGTCCGAGTTAAGGAGGTCGCGTCCGAAACGTCTAGTGCGTCAAGTGTGTCCGGACGCTCTGGACGCATTATTTTTTTCCTGATACGTGTGCCGACTGGGATGTGCCAGCATCGTACATATCGTTCGCGGAGGGCTTCTCAGGCTGTGTCCGGATCGCGATGCCCGAGACGATTGAGAAAAGTTCGAATGCTGGGTTCTGTTGATGACCAGATCATTCCGAAGGCACGCTGCGACTGCTTGCGGAAGTTTCGAGCCTGTGCCGTTGCGTTGCCTGTAGGTGCGAGCTCCGTACGAAGGACAATTTTGAGGGAGTCTTCCATTGCAAGGAGGTTCGTAATGTTGTTCTTCCATAAGTCGTAGTTTCTGGTGGTGAGGATGGGTGTCGATCCGCGCTTGCAGGTGTACGTTGTACAAGTCGGTCATGTCCGGACGCCCATTATTCTGACAGCCCTGGTGTGGTAGGTCGCGCGGCAAGTTTGCGCGAGCTGCGTATGGAATGGCATCCGGAAGGGGTACATGTGGGATATCCAGGACAATCGAATATAGCGCCTTGCAGCCACTCTTAATTGCGACCTCTCGTACCGTGGACGTCGACCCTGGGTACAAGCGATTGTACATCGCACGTACGGGAAGGACGAAAGGTGCGCAATCGAGACCCGTTTCGTTCACGAGCTACTCCAGTAAAAATGCCGAACCCAGTTTGTTGAGATAGTCGCAAGATAGGAGGTATTGTTGTGCGCAGAGATCAGAACCAGGAAGCGGTTCGTGGTCGAAGCGGCATCCGTGAGATTTGAGTGTAATCAAGGGGTTCTCTGTAACCTCCCAGTACACCGGCTCGAATGACGGAATCTGTCCGAAACTTATCTTGATAGTCGGGTCCTTCGCAACTTGCGGGGCCCGTTGCTAAGCGGCATTGAAATTGATCCAATCGTCGTCCAAGAGTTTTCAGGCCTTGATTTTTATCATGAGGTGCGAGAGTGGAATCGATTCTCCGCTTGCCTCCGCATCCAGGAGTGTCTTGAAGACGGCGGGTCGGAAATAGCATGGCATGTGCCACCAGTGATCACGCTACGCTTCACGCCCACCGGGGACCGAGAGGAGCGCCTCAATCAGCGCTACCCCTAGATTTGCAGACTGCAACGCCATGAACAAGTGTGACGGATTCTCGTACCGTATGTCGTTTGGTATTAGTCGGGTCACAGAGCGGATTAACTCGAGCGTCCCCCTCATTCGCCGTGCGCTTCCGGGGTGACTAAGATAATACGCCGCGCAATGCAGAAGACGAGCCATACCGTTGGAGCGAAATATCCTGAGCAGCTTTGCTGGACTGTACTTCTAGAACCAGGCTATCAGGACAGCGAACGTATCATGTCGTCCATAGAGCGCCGCGCATTGTTGCGGCCTGTGGATCTCCAGTTTCCGTCACCACCCACCGTTGCTCTTGTACAATGCGCTGCTTCCTTGGAATTGCAACCGTGGGGACTGTCCCATCCGTATAATTTTAGCTTCGTTGATTGAATTCAAAGTTCGGGGAGTCGGTCCAGGTAACCGGTCATCCTAGCTCGTTGAGCATTGTTTGAGTGCAGCAACATCTCCTGAGGAATGTGTTAGTTATATCCCTCAAAGAACGAACGATTAGATTAAAGGTAGAGTAGTATTCGATGGTACAATACACGTGACATGGACTGATGCATAAAACACTCACCAACAGCCGATGCCATATTAATTGGATTGGAGAATGTCTCCGATGCTTCGTGTGGAACAACCGTGCGAGTTCCAGCGTTGGATTGCTGTCGCCCAACCTCCCAACTAACCACCTGGCATTGTTCACCGATAAGGGGTCATCCTCCACGAAGCGCCCATCAGGCACAACGAGATTCCAGCACGAATCGTCATCCTGGTCCGCCAATTCCGCCTTCGGGCGGACGCCAACTATCAAGCGGAATGCGTGGTGTCGGAACTCCCAAAGCGCCAGCGTCCGCATGAGCATCTTCCCCCACTTGCCGAGCGTGGCGGCCTTCAAAACGTAGACGGCGAGGGCCCTGTGAGGAGCCTGGAAGGCCGAGCGGACCGCTACGGCTGACGAGCTCAAGGTTGGCGGCCGGAGATGGGCCGAACGTGCAGATCACGAGAAAGGGGTCACGAAAAGAAGGTGCGGACGGACCGTCCGCAGCGTGAGGAGAAAGTATGTCTTGATGTCTGATGAAGAGAGCGAGAGCAAGAGAGCGGCCGCACCTCGGCCGCGAACACAATCCAAAGCCAAGCCGCCAAGTCGCCAAGTCCTTCGGCTCTTGGCTTCCTCCCCTGACAGGCCCTCTCTGAAATGGACTGCCGACGGATAATCGGGCAGGAAAACATCAATATCATTGCGTGTATGGAATTGCAAGAGAGATGCAGGGCGATGATGTGGTGAATGTCCGGAGGAAGGCGGAGGATACCGTTGGTGGGGACAGTCCGATGTGAGATACAGCCGCCTTTGTTGGAGTAACTTGTGCCGCTAATGAGGGTGGTGAGGATATCTGAGCGTCGAGGTGCATCGATTGCGGGAGTGTATTCCCTATTTTCAGGAGAGTGCAGCATAGAAGACGCCAAAACACTTGCCGGATGGCGAAGTCAGTTGCCATCCGCTGTCGCCGTATGGGGGTAAAAGTTACAGAACACGTACGGGTACCTTGTGTTGCCTAACGTAGGTACGTACACGCTGGCGGAAGATCGGCGATTAGCATGAGAGAGTTCAGGGAACGTTCGTTGTGGACGGCGATGGGCGAAGTGGTGGTTGACGTGAATGTGTCGCAAGCGCAAGAAAGCAATAAAATTAGGAGCGCATTACGTAAATCTTACAAGAGGCTCAACTATGCCAAGCACTCCTCTTTTATACTAGCCACTCACGTGTTCCGTCACTATTCTTAAGGGCGAAGCGGCGAAAACGAGGGGGATTGGTGGACAAAAGGGTTAGCGTGGATGGGGGAGGAGTTAGTCATCCTGAGGTGTTCTTTAGCTCGTCTCCGAGGGGTTTTGCTCCTTATCCTGTACATGCCACACCACCTGCAGGGTCACAACCTATTTCTTCTCCACACCACCAGTTTCTTTGTTCCATCCGTTACCCATCTCCGTATTGCTCGCCCCTTAGGGATTAGTCTTCAATAGATAATTCAAATTTTGGGCGTCTCGCTGTGCACCGCGGTTTCCTGTCGTCATGCAACCGAGTCCTCGATCAGTTTTCAGGCCGCTAGTTTTAGCTCCTCACACTCTTTGCACCAGCTGATATACCTCACGTAAATCAACGGGCCTCCATATCGCCGGCCCCCGCGCTTACCGCTGAGCTCTCTTATGAGCCTAATTTTGACGCGAGAGTGTGTGATGGTGGTGGAAAGCTGAAAAATAATTCGATATTCGGTGTGAGGTTCGTTTGGTTGGAGCGGTTACGGCTCCGGGCTCGTAACCTGTTGAAAGAATATCGATTCGGTGGTGAAGATCAATATCACATATGTTGAACAAGTATATAGAACTGGAAGAGAAGTACGAGAAGAACAGCAGATATCCCTTCTTACTTCCCCGCTCTTGCGTAAATGTGTCCTCAACCAAAACTGTAAAGCAGAAGCGCCAACCTAAAGACTGTCTCGGCGCAAGAAGCATTTCCGACAGAAAGGAACGAAGACTGTCTCCCGAGCCGGTGCTCGAAGACTCAGGCAGCTGTCATCTCCGGCTGTGCTGTCTCCGGTCCGTCACCTCCGGACACCGGATCCGGTCCGTCGTGTCCGGACCCTCATTATTCTGACACTTGCCCACGTACGGAAGATGTAAAGGAACGTAGGAGAGAAAGAGAAAACCAAAACGGCCAGTATAGCAAGAAACAGCAGCAGGAGGAAAAATATTGAAAAACCCAGTATCCTCAGATGCCTCGTTAAAACTCATAACCGTGTAAAAACCTCATGGGAAAACAACGGATATAGGATATAACTAGAGTGTATCCACCAAAGGGAGAAAGGAAAGGGAAAGAAAACCTGTTTAACCACCCGCCATGTGCTTCACCGGAAGCTTCACCTGGATACCAGGCCGATTCCCAGGCCGATCCTTAAGACAATCTTCCCGTTGACAGCATTGAGCGAACATGACAACTCCACCACAAGCCATACGCGACTGCTCCGGTATGAGAACGCCACAGTAGCCCCCGTATTCCCAAGCGAGCACAGCAATCGCATCTTTGAGAGTACATGGCAACTCCGGTGTGGGGTGCCATAGCAGCTCCAGCATCACCAAGAGCATACATCAGCTCACCGAGTGCACGCGTCAGCTCCGGTATGGCGTATTGGAATATATGGATTGAAAGAAGGTGAAGATTGTCTATCGGTATTATACGGGCACAAGATCTCTCTATATACAGGAAGGCCGTCAGGACAAAGGACGGAAGACTGCCCCCCGAGCCGGTGCTCGGGGACTCAGTCATGTCCGGACGCTTCCTCATCTCTGGACGCCTCCTCATCTCCGGACGCCACCTTATTCTGACACTTCCCCTCGTACGGAAGATGCAAAGAAACACAGGAGAGAACGAGAGAAACATAATCCTCCGATGCCTCGTTAAAACTCGTAACCGTGTAAAAAATCCTTTGAGGGGGAAACCACGGACATAGGAGAAAGAGTGCATCCTCCAAAGAAAGAACAGAAAGATGAGAGAAAAACTATTTCAACCGCTTAACGCGTGGTCTGTCAGCCACTTCCCCTGAGTCCCGGCTTACAGGCCCAAGCCCGTGAGCGTGCTTCCAGTGAGTGTCTCGAGGGAGGTTCTTCGTCATGATGTCGGCGAGCATGTCGGATGTCGGAAGGTATGTGGTTTCAATGGCGTTCCGTTCGCAGGCATCACGGATGAAGTGGAAGCGGACACTGATGTGCTTGGTGCGCTCATGGAACTTCGGGTTCTTTGCAAGTTGGATTGCACCTTGGTTATCGACAAAGATTTGCTGGGGCTCGGTAGCCTTAGAGTCGTTGTCTGAGCATAAGCAGTGGGGGCATTGCTCGGCATGCTTGTACAGGATCTTGCCATATAATATGCGAGCGTATAAGGAGCGGACCCATATGGCTTCTTTTGCAGTGTTGGAAGCACCTATGTATTCGGCTTCCACCATTGAGAAAGTGACAAGGGGCTGCTTACAAGCACGCCAGGTAATAGCGCCTCCGGCAAGCATGAATACATAGCCAGATGTTGATTTTCGGTCATCGGGATCTCCAGCGAAATTTTTTGTCGGTGTAGCCGATGGGCATGGTGGCTTCGGAGTCTGATGCTTTCTACTGGATAGCGAGGTTGGCTGTGTTTCGCAGATATCATAACGTGTAGGTAGCTGCTGACAAGTGCTCAGTAGTCGGGGTGGAGGAAAATTTGCTGAGCCTGGAGACGGTGAATGCGAGGTCTTGCCGAGTGCATAGCATTAGCCACATCAGACTGCCAACAATTGACTGATACCGTTGTTTACCATCTGAGTCAAGAGTCCTTGCTGTGCCATTTGTCGGATTTGACTCTGGATCTAATCTTTGGAGCTTGCTTCCAGTAGGCTGTGGTGTCCAGTGGGCGTTGCAGTTGGAAAAACCATTTGTCGCAAGCAGCTTCTGGACAGCGCATTGTTGGTGGATATGAAGTATCGGTCGTGATCGGTGACACTCAATCTTTATACCAAGGAAGCAGCAAACTGGACCGAGGTCGGTCATCTTGTACTTGGCGGGGAGGAGGTGTTTGATTGTGGTGACTAGGTTGGCCGATGGAGAGAAGAGCAGCATGTCATCAACGTACAGCAGAAGAATTATCGGTTCGTCGTTCTGAGCCGATTGCTTGTAGTTCCAAATGGCCAGTGGGGGATCGGTTCAATAGGTTAAAGTGGTGCTTGCGGAGAGGTAAATGTTAGGATCATATTTGCATCGTTGGAGACCGAGAGATCTGAGAAAGTGGTCAATATGCTCATACCAGAGACGAGGGGCCTGCTTAAGTCCGTAAAGCGACTTTCTCAGCTTACAGACTTGAGGTTTGTCTGCCTCAATACCCTGCGGCACAGCCATATAGACGTCGCCGTCAACTTGGAGATTCAGGAAGGCGGTGGCAACATCCATTTGTTCGATTTCCCAGTCGTGGACAGCAGTGAGGGCTAGCATCATGCCTAGGCTTTGCAACTTTGCTACCGGGGTGAAAGTTTCATCGAAGTCGACCCCCGTCTGCTGTTCAAAACCTCGGATAACAAGTCTGGCCTTATACCAAATGCTGCCTCCTGGCAACTCCTTGGTCTTGAAGACCAACTTGGATCTAATGGACGTGACGCCGGATGGAACGTCTTCCAGCCCAACCTAGTCCCAGGTTGAGTTTTCAGCCAAAGATCTGAGTTCCTCTTCAACCACATCCGACCATTTCTGGCCAAACCTTGGGTGCACAATGGCTTCCCAGTCAGGCACCGGATCTGCAGAATCCATTCGTTCCTCTTCCATCTGGATCCGGTGGGCGACCGCTCTTGGTCTCTTCGGAAGATCATACCAGCCGGTGTTTCCTTCCATATTGCCAAGACTTCCACTCGAGACGCCGAGTTTAAGTCCGAGTCCGACCGCTGAGGCGTCGAGTCCGAGTCCGCCCGAGGAATTGAGTTCGCTCGAGGCGTTGAGTCCAAGTCTGACTGACGAGGCGTCGAGTCCGTGTCCGCCCGAGGAATTGAGTTTGCCCGAGGAATTGAGTTTGCTCGAGGCGCCGAGTCCGAGTCCGACCACCGAGGCGTCGAATCCGAGTCCGCCCGAGGAATTGAGTTCGCTTGAGGAATTGAGTTCGCTCGAGGCGCTGAGTCCGAGTTCGACCGATTCTAAGAAGGTGACATTTGATGCCTGGATTACCTGCCTCCTGTGGAGATCCCATAAACGCCAGATAGTGGTACTGTCATGGACATAGCCGAGCATAAATAGAGGGTGAGCATGTGTGCCAAACTTGTTGCGGTGGGAGGCTGGGAGTGATTTGAAAGCTTTGCATCCAAAAGGTCGTATATGGCTAACTTCCGGTTTTCTTCCAAAGAGCTTTTCATAAGGGGTCATGCCGTTGTTCGATGAGGTCGGGCTCCAAGCATGCAAGTAGTTCGCAGTGGTAATTGCTTCTGCCCACATGCTTGGTGGGAGAGTACAGTCCAGTAGCATTGCGCGAGCCTTTGCATTGTGGGTCTGAATCATCCTTTCGGTGACCCCATTTATATGCTGCGTGTATGGTGGTGATGGCTCGAAGGTAATACCGTATTCTGGAAAGATTGATCGAAATGCTTCATTGTCGTACTCTCTTTTGCCATTGTCGCACCAGAACCGAGTGATGCAATGCTTTAGTTGTAGCTCAACAAGATTTTTGAAGTCTCTGAATACTGGGCACACTTCTGATGATGACTTCGAGCATAGGAAGTATACCCAGGTGTAGCGGCTGACGTCATCAATATACAGTATGTAGTATCGGCGTCCGGACAGTGATTGAGGGCTGATGGGTCCACATAGGTCGGAGTGGATCACTTCCGGTGGCTTAGTCACTCGCTGAGCTGGAATCTTCCTTTGAAACTTCTCCTTCTCCTTTGCTTTGATGCAGATGTCACAGGCCGTGGATGTGGCAGTTTCCTTTTCAGAGTAGGATCCCTTAGGCAGTAGCTTTCGGACATCGCTGAGATTGAGGTGACCAAGGCGTTGGTACCAGGTTTTGATATCTGTCCGAGATGCTGTTTCCGAGTTTGAGCGAGGCGGAGCATTTGCTCGATACGCAGTGGCATTTGCATGATTTCTTTTGGAGGTTACATTGCCGAGGAGGACAAAGGACATGGATCCAGGTGCACATCTGCCCAGAGGTTATTCCGTGAAATCCTCTGATGTGATGTAAGCAGTGAGTGAATGGGAACGGAAACTGACATCAATGCCATCCTTGATCAATTGGGGTACCGAGAGGAGGGAGGCTCCGAAGTCTGGTACATATAAAGCTTCCATCCTGAGGAGCATTCCACAATCGAGCTGGATGTTGATGCTGCCGGTGGCTGTTGCTAAACTGACAGTGTCGGCTGACTTGATTTATAAGAACTCCTTGAGTGGGTGGTATTCATGAAAGTCCATCAGATTTGGTGAGATGTGGTGGGTCGCGCCTGAGTCAATTATCCATTCATCGGTATTGCGTGTGTTTCCGGCCACTCTTGCCATCGCAGTTAGGCCGTGTACTACAGTGTTTCCAGTTTTGACACGATGGGTGGATGCTGACTTTCCGCGCCTGCCTTCCCTTCCCTGTCTCATCTCGGTGGCTCTCTTCTTGACTTCGCAGTCACTCTCTTTGTGTCCCTTCCTTGTGCCGTAGTAGCACGTGATGTTGCTAGGGTCTGAGGTGGCCTGTCTCTTATTGTAGGGCTTTCGACGGTGTTTGCCCTTTCCATTGGTTCGATGGTGCTTGCTACCATTGACATTTGCAGACAGGGCATTGCTGGAGGTTCCGGCCTGATTGAGATTGGAGCCAGTCGTGGTGTTGCAGAGAGCTCGTGTGGTTTCGTGTTCAAACAGAATCGTACTGATGGAGTTGAGTGTTTGTTCTTCGATCGGTCGGTTCTTGAAGATGTCCACAATATTGGCGAATTGCTCGGAAAGGGTCGCCAAACTGCGTATAATCAGGTATCACTCTGTGACTTCATCTGGAGTCCCTTCCAGCTCCTGACTGATATCCGAAAGTAAGGAGATGTAGTCCGATAGAGACATTCCCGGCTTCATCACAGCAGAGTGAAGGTGGGCAAGGGTAGCGACACGTGCAGACTGGGATGCGGCGAGATCGTATCATTCACAGAGGGCTTCCCAGCCTGCGTGCGGATCGCGATCTCCAAGGCGATTGAGAAACGTTCAAATGCTGGGTTCAGTTGATGACCAGATCATTCCGAAGGCACGTTGCGACTGGTTGCAGAAGTCTCGAGCCTGTGCTGTTGCGTTGCCGGCAGGTGCGAGCTCGGTACCGAGGACAATTTCAAGGGATTCGTCCATTGCAAGGAGGTTCGTAATGTTGTTCTTCCATGAGTGGTAGTTTCTCGAGCTGAGGATGGGTGTCGAGCCATGCTTGCAGGTGTACGTGGTGGAATTGGTCATGATGTTGACGCGATGTTTGTTGAGGCTTTACAAAAAACGAGAGTGCAGGGATGAGATGCAGAAGCGAGGCTCAAGGTGGCAGGTACGGCGGGAGCGATTATCGATGGGTAGCGGATTGCCAGAGCGTTCAATCCGGGCTCATAACCTGTTGGAATATATGGATCGATAGAAGGTGAAGATTGTCTATCAGTATTATGCGGGCACAAGATCTCTCTATATACAGGAAGGCCGTCAGGACAAAGGACGGAAGACTGCCCCCCGAGCCGGTGCTCGGGGACTCAGTCATGTCCGGACGCCTCCTCATCTCCGGACGCCACCTTATTCTGACATGGCACACCGCAGCTGCTCCGTCATCACCAAGCGCGCATACGGCTCGCCGAGCGCGCACGTCAACTCCAGTGTGGGGTGCTGCAGCAACTCCATCGTCACCGAGTGCGCACACAGCTCCGCCCACACATTTGGGGCTCCGAAAACATACCTGCAAGCGGCTATAAGCCGTGAACCACAACCTCACTCGGGTAGTCCCCAAAGTTCACCCGGGCAGTCTGTGCGGAGGGTCGCAGAGAGCTTCTTTCTTCTCTGGGCCTTTCTGTCTCTTGCTTCACCTGGCAGTCACCTTCCTTGTATCCTTCTCGTGTGCGGTAAAAGCATCGTAGCCCTAAATTGCTTGACCTCCCGTACGGCTTCCGATTGCCGTAGCCACCGTAGCCCCGTCGTTTGCCGTGCCGAGTTCTTGCTGCGAGTGCTTGACGTTTAGTGCCGGCGATGTTGAGGTTTGAACCGACTTGGTCGTTCCTCCGTGCGAACGACGTCTCTTCTTCGATAAGGGCTACAGTAACCGCATTCACGGTTTTCTCCTCCGAAGTTTGTTTTTGAGAACGCCGACGGTAATTGCGAACGATTCAGGTATGGTTCGAAGGAGGTGGCAGACGACGGTGGTATCCGAGATCGCTTCTTCAGTTCCGGCCAATTCTTGGCGAATGGCGAGCAGGCAAGAGATGTATTCGGCGACCGAGGTGCCAGGCTTCATCGTCGAGGTATGGAACTGGTTAAAGGTGTGATTTCGGCCGGATATCTGCGAGGCAGACTTGTATTTCTGGCGAAGTCTTTCCCAGGCGCGGGCCGGATCATCGATTTCATTCTCAGGAAGACTGCTGATGACAGTTCGGATAGTAGGTTCGACTGATAGGTAGATCATCAACGCTGCTCGGTCAGCGCGCCGATAGAAGTCACGGGAAGCAGCAGAAGTTTCAGAGTTCGGTGGGGTTTCTTTCCAGGTGACGACCTTGAAGGCGCCTTCCGCAGTAAGGACTGCCCTCATGTCGTTTTTCCACGAATGGTAGTTGCGTACATTAGCAGCTTGGCGACTTCGAGCTTGACAGTTTGTCGGGTAGAGGTCATGGTAGCGATATCGTTGCGACACGGTGTGGGCCCCAAGGGTTGAGGCTTAAAACCAAGAGTGCAGGGATGAGATGCAGAAGCGAGGCAGGTACGATTATCTATCGATGGGTAGCGGATTGGCAGAGCGTTCAATTTGGGCTCATAACCTGTTGGAATATAGGGATCGATAGAGATGAAGATAGTGAATAGATTGATTGATACATAGTCGAAGGCAGAACATTCTCTTTATATACAACCGGCCCGAGGGACTCGACAAGGGGAAAGGACGGAAGACTGTCTCCCGAGCCGGTGCGCGAAGACTCAGGCAGCTGTCATCTCGGGACGTGCCGTCTCCGTTCCGTGATGTCTGGACGCCCATTATGCTGACAGCCCGCAAGGGAAGCACCAGCAGAAGACCAGCCAGTGGAGGTACGAAATGAGAGAGCAAGGGGCGAGGATCGCGTCGAAATAGGGCACCACTTCGCAGACGAGGTGCGCCGCCTAGGGCCTCTTACACTGTCCTTACGACCTCCGCTGACACAAATAAGAACGAAGCAAACCTGAAAGTTGTACAATTTCACACCCGCTGTCGCCATGTCCGAGAAACCGTACAAGCATGCTCTTGGAAAGATCAATCTCCTTGAAGCCACGAATTATGCCACCTGGAAGCAAGAATGCAAGCGAATTCTAGAAGCAGTTATGGCTTGGAATATCGTTATTGGAGAGGAGGAGGAACCCAACAATCTGGTCAGATACTCTGCAGCTGCTGTTGCAGAACGAGCAGCCTACCGAGACTATGCGCAACGCCGGGCCCAAGCTGCAGCTATCATCTACGGTTCCGCTGGTGTGACTGCCAGAGCACACATCAATAATACCAGTGATCCTGCGGAGATGTGGACAGTACTTGGAGCCAGAATGGATGGAGCCAACAATACTGTCGGTCGAATGACGCTCTGTCGCACTTTTAGCTCACTTCGTCCCACTCCCGGTCAGCCCATCACCACCTATGTCGGACAACTATTGGACACCAGAAACCAACTCGTTGGTACTGCCGAAGCGATAACCGATTCTGCCTTTAAAACACACATCTTCACAACCCTGCCTCCCATGTTTGCCGTCACCATCGAAATTCTGCAATACCAAGCCAACCTTACCATTGAAGAAGTCTTTGATGCGCTGAAGGAGTGCGAAAAGAATAAAGCAATGGCAGTGGTGGCAGATGCGGTATCAGATGCTCTCTACACACAACAAGGAGGAAGAGGAGGACGAGGTGGCTATCAGGGACGATACCAGGGAAATGAGCGTTCTCAGAAGGGGTGGTGTGATTGGTGCAAAACCGGCACCCACACTACCTCCAATTGTTGGAGTAAGAAGAACAACAAACGAGCTCGAGATCAGAATGACTGCTACTATTGCGGAGAAGAAGGTCATGTGAAGAATGACTGCGCGGCCAGAAGAAAGGGACAGGCTCTACAGAATAGCCGAGGAATCGGACGCGATCAGAACGGACGAGACCAGAATGGACGCGATCAAACCGGACGTGGAGGAGGTGGACGTGACCACGGAGGAATCGGACGCCCCCACAATGCCCCCGATAACCAGCAATGACTCGCGGGCTCCACCTCCCTCAGCTCGGAGGTAATGGTAGCATCACATCGATCGGTAATTACAACTAGGACTTGGGTAATTGATTCTGGAGCATCTCATAATTATGGCAATAATCTTCGAGACTTTCGGGAGGACTCAGTTAAGGAAACGAATATGAACGTTAAATTGGGGGATGATCATCAAGTACACGCAAAGAAGAAAGTGGTTGTGCATCTAGGCGGAGTGGATATTGAAGCCTTCTTCGTTCCGGAATTCCGAATATCTCTTCTGTCAGTAGGACAACTCGACTCCCATGGATGTACATCAACATTCCGATCAGGCATATGTTCGATTTCCAATTCAAAAGGACAAAAGGTTCTCAGTGCTAGCCTTGAGGATGGTCTTTACATACTGTCAAAGGACGGATCAGCACACATCTCCGAAATCAGAATGCTGCGAACAGCTCCACATTCACACACGATAAACATGTGGCATCGACGTTTCGCGCACCTTAATCATCAAGACTTGAGACGACTACTGGAATCCTCGGGAGAACTGATTACGGATCTGGACGTCGAGTCGGTCACGGATCCTATGGACGTCGAGCCGGTCACGCAGCTGGATGTCAAGCAGGTTACGGATCCTATGGACTACAAGCTACTGATCATGCCGGTTCAACCTGTGAATAAGGCTTAAGCTGGAGAAGCCTCGCTGGGAAACACCGAGATTGTGTCCAACCTGTGTTCATACGAAACAACAACAACATTTCATACGTACAAAGACCTTCGGACATCAACGCCATTTGAGCTCGTGCATTCGGATCTCTGTGGACCAATGAAGCACAGTATCGGAGGTGCTCAATATTACATCATCTATATTGATGATTGCACGAGATACACTGAGGTGTACTTTTTGATGACAAAAACCGCAGAAGAGATATCGGCCAAGTTTCAACATTACCAAGCGTGGGTTAAAGCACAAGGATTTCCCATCAAACGATTCCGCAACGACAACGGATCCGGAGAATTCAGTAATTCGGTATTCCTAGGAATATTGGAAGAAAAGGAATCACGTTTGAACCCTCCCCCCCGTACACCCAACACAAAAACGGAACGGCCGAGCGGATGATCCGGACACTGAATGCGAAGGTACGAAGTATGATGTTGGACGCAAACATGCCAATAATATTCTGGCCCGAAGCAATTAGAACAGCATGCTACCTGCATCGAAGGTCACCCACATCGAGTCTGAAAGACAAACGGTCACCATACGAAGCATTGTATGGCCCCATTCCGAAAATCGGTCAGTTAAGACGATTCGGCTGTCGAGTGTACAAACACATCCCAACCGCTCAAGAACGGAGAAGAAATTCGGAAACCGCTCCAGTATGTGCATGATGCTGGCATACGTCCACAATTCTACAAAAATCTGGAGAATATGGGATTTCAAATCGGGAAGAACCGGGGCGAGCAGTGGAATGCTCAAGTGTAGTGTTTGACGAAGAAGAAAATGCACACCCAGAAGATCAGAAGGAAGCCATTGAGTTTCCAGACACTACCGATAAAGCACAGACCGACGAAATGCAGACCGACGAAGAGCAGACCGATGAAGCGCAGGACGCGATCCATAAAATGAATGACACAGAGAGTCTGGATAACACTAGTAAGTCACAAATATCAGATTTCTTTCGTCATACAGTGAAATCGCTCTATGAGCGGCTGGGCGATATGCGTCATCCCTGCTGAATTCAGCGAAAAAGCTGGGCAGATGACTGCTGAATTCAGCGAATGCTGGGCAGTGTGCCGAAATCAGCGGAAATGCTGGGCAGATACCTGCTGAATTCAGCGAATGCTGGGCAGATACATGCTGAATTCAGCGAATGCTGGGCAGTTGCATATCTCGCGAAAAAAAAAAAAAAAAAAAAAACCGAGAACTGGTGACGTGGATTCCAATTATTGAAACCAAGACTGATTGAAATGGCAGACAAGAATGACTACGTCTCTGCCCAGACACGCAGCAAGGCACGCCTTGAAACCAATAAAGCGATTATGAGCAAGGCTCACGAAGAAGGAGGTGACTTGACGTCTTCGGAACGCCTTGCATCTGCATTTCTGACACTTGGAATCGCTGAAACGGAAATGATCGATGAGAGTGAACCGCTCACCTACAAGGCTGCACTTGAAAGTCCACAAGCAAGACAATGGAAGGAAGCCATGCGCCAGGAATGGCAGTCATTGGTCGAGAATCACACATTCGATATCGTCACAAAAGGTAATACCGTCCATACGCCAATGACTGACAGGAGAGTGGGAGAGCCTATTGGATGCAAGTGGATCTACAAGAGGAAGATTTATCCGGACGGATCCACTCGGTACAAAGCACGACTAGTCATCAAGGGCTACGAACAAAGGGAAAGTATTGACTACGACGAAACCTATGCACCGGTATCCAAAATGGCAACGTTCCGATTGGTACTGGTACTGGCTGCCCAGTATGGCTGGGATGTCGATCATATGGACGTTGTAACAGCCTTCCTAAATCCTAAGATTGACCGTGACAATATCTACATGGAAATGCCACTTGGAATCGATTGGCTTGCCTCGACCGCAAGTGCCGCCTCGACCGCAAGTGCCGCCTCGACCGGAAGTGCCGCCTCGACCGGAAGTACCTTAATTCTTCGGAAAGCTCTGTATGGATTGAAGCAAGCCCCGAGACTATGGTACGAGGATATCGATGGATATTTGCAATCCATAGGATTCAGACAGTCGGCCGAAGATCCAAACCTATATCTCCAACCAGGAGTCCTCCTAGTACTGTATGTGGGCGATCTACTCGTTGCTCACAATGGTATCGAAGGACATGGGCACCAGATCAAGCAGTTACTGCAAAAGAAGTGTAAGATGTGTGATCTGGGAGCGGCAACGAGGTTCCTAGGAATTGAGATCGAAAGAACCAAACACAGGGGATTTAGTATCTGTCAACGAGGCTACATCAATACGATTATTCGACGTTTTGGATTGACGGATGCAAAACTGGCTAAGTCTCCACTTGATCCTCACACAGATCTGGCTAACACCTATTGTGAGGACAAGCTGGCTAATCGCAAAGAGTACCTGTCAATGGTCGGATCGCTTATATATGCCGCACTCGGAAGTCGCCCAGATATCGCCTTTAGTGTCACTGCTCTCAGTCGATACAATGTACAACCTCTCGAGATTCACCTTACCGCCGCAAAGAGTGTTCTTCGGTATCTCAAAACAACGTCAAACCTTCGCATTCACTACCACCACCATCCACACCCACATCTTTCAGTTATCGGCTACACAGACTCTGATTGGGCAGGCAACCTAAAGACCCGTAAGTCTGTTGGTGGCTGTGTCTTTGGCCTAGGATATCTCAACTCGAACCTGGAAATCGTCATGTCTGGTCCGATTCACTGGCAAGCGAAATCGCAAAGTGTCGTGGCACTCTCCACTCTGGAAGCGGAATATATTGCCTATTCTCACGCCACACGGGAAAGCATTTGGCTTAAGCGCATACTCAAGGAAGCATCAGAAGAGATGCCGGTGAAGACATCAGCTGGGCCGGTCCCGATCGGATGCGATAACCAAGGAGCTATCAAATTGATCGCCACCGGGGTTGTCCGGCAGAAATCGAAACATATTGATGTGAAATCTCACCATGTTCACGATGAACAACTGAAGGGATCGGTCAAGTTTCAATATGTTACCTCAGATTCGAATCCGGCCGATTTACTCACCAAGCCACTTGCCGCGCCACGAATTCAACACCTGCTACAACTCATAGGACTCGACACCCTACCGAAGCCAGAGCCACCCCACCAGATACAGGACTCAGAGTCCAACCAGGAGGACCGGACAAGTGATTCTGGTAGGAAAAAGGGGGTGTGAATCAGAGTGGAAGAAGGCGCTTGAGATAGAAAGAGATGTGAAGGATAAGTGTTCTGTTTTGTGGCATTGAGTTTTAAAGTTCTTGCATCATGTCGGCAAGTGTGAGTCGGCACTCTTTTTCCTACTAGCCAGTGTTTTTCCCACAGGGTTTTCATGGCAGAGGTTTTAATGAGGTCGACGAGGATAATGGGTTCATTTGCATTTGGTTGATCTACGGAGCACGAGAAGAGGGGGTGTGTTGGAAATGCTTCTCGCGCCGAGACAGTCTTTAGGCTGGCGCTTCCGCTTTACAGTTTTGTTGAGGACACGTTTACGCAAGAGCGGGGAAGTAAGAAGGGATATCTGCTGTTCTTCTCGTACTTCTCTTCCAGTTCTATATACTTGTTCAATATACGAGATATTGATCTTCACCACCGAATCGATATTCTTTCAACACTTTCCCCTTGTCTAGTCCCTCAGGCCCGATGTATATAGAGAGAATGTTGTGCCTTCGACTATGTATCAATCAATCAATTCACTATCTTCATCTCTATCGATCCCTATATTTCAACATGCGCAGGGCACCACCAGATCTGAATGATACCTGGTGTGGCCCTACGCAGAGCGGCGATATTTATATGCTTCTACGCCTGGAGAACATGATGCTGTCCCGGGTCAGGTTCGTCCGATGATATCCGTTTGATGGCAGCTTGTGCGTCGGTGACGATAGTGACCCGTTGCGGGGTCGTGTTTCTTCGCGCGGCAGACTCCAGGGCGTCCGCGAGGGCAGCGCACTCCGCATTGTAGGCCTCCTGGGCGTACCGAATACAGGTCTTGATACCCTTCCCGGTTTGGCCGTTCCTCCACACCAGCGCGTTTCCAGCAGCCCCGCCGTCCAGCTGCGACCCGTGGGTGAACATTGTGAGCCGAGGCCGGACCGTCTCTTCCCTGGACCTAGCCTCGGCTTCCTCCTCTAGTTACAGATCCGCGTCGAGGGTAGCTCTAGTTCCTCTAGCAAAACTGTGGGTTCTGTCCGTCCCGCGTTGGCCAGTGCGTTCGTGAGTCGCTGTCCGATCTCAGTTGGCGCCCCCAGTATTTCCCTAGCCAGTTCTCCTTGTGGCGGACTCACCAGCCATAGCCCGAATAGCCGCTGCCAGTTCTCCCGCTGTGTCGGGGATGATGGTGATGGTTTGGCTGTGGAAATGTCAGGCGACGAATTTCATAAGTCGGACAACGTCTGCGTGCTCCTGCTTCATGGTATCGTTTGACATTGTCAGAATAATGGGCGTCTGGAGATGTCGGATCGGAGACGGCGTCCGGAGATGACGGACCGGAGATGACAGCTGCCCGAGTCTCCCGAGCACCGCCTCGGGGGAGAGTCTTCCGGCTTTACCCCCTGGCGATCGCCTCAGCTCCGTTGTATATAGAGAGAGTGTTCCTCCTTCTATGTTCACCATCGACGTCTTTATCGATCCGTATATCCCAACAGGTTATGAGCCCGGATTAGACTCTCTGCCAATAATCCGCTACCCACCGATAATCGCACCTGTCGTATCTACCTACCGCCTTGCGCCTTGGTTCTTCATCTCATCCCTGCACTCTCGGTTTTAAGCCTCAATCCCTTTGAGCCTCATTGCCAAGCTTCAGTTATCCGACAAGGTCGAACCTCCAACATGGATTCCACGAAGTTCACCTGCAAGCACGGCTCAACGGAGATGCTCAACGATCGCAACTGCCACTCCTGGAAGCGTTCGCTCAAGGCCTTTCTGATCGTAGAAGACGCATTCGGAATCGTAACCGGAACGGAAACACCCCCGAACACGGGCACGACTGCTCACCTCGGTGACTTTCGCCGTCGCTCCGGAGGGGCCTATTCGCTGATATACGCCTCATCGGACGAAACCACGCGGTCCCTTATCGACAATCTCCCCAACGAAGAACCCAACCGCGTATGGACTGCTCTGCGCGTGGCATTTGATACCTCAGCCTCCCTGGCCGGCCGACTTACGACCGTTCGCCGCTTTCACAAGAGTACGATGAAGCCGCGAACCTCAGTCTCTGCGTATATCTCCACACTAAAGGACATCCGACAACCGCTCGCTGGTTCTCAAGAACGTATCTCAGACAACGTCCTGATCGGCCACCTCCTCTCTACGCTTCCGATGACATTTGCCGCCATCGCCGGAATCATTGAGAACAAGCCTGCCGCCGAACTTACTCTGGATGCCGTTACCACAACGTTTATTGACGCCAAAGCCTCGATGGTATTCCGTAACGACCAAGTTGGTACGAACCTGAACATCGCCGGCACCACCAGTCAAGCGCTTGCAGCAACGACTCGTCGCCATGGCAAGAGACGGGGATGCAATCGTCACAGAGGGTGGAAGCCTTACGCAAGGCTAGGCAATTCATGACTACGATGCTTTTACTGAACACGAGAAGGACATAAGGAAGCGGACTGACGGTTGAAGTAAGACGCAGAAAGACTCGGAAAGAAATGATGGTCTCAAAGAGCCTCTGCACAGACTGCGCGGGCGAACCTCGGGGGCCACTCGCATGAGGCCGTGGTTCACGGCTTACAGCTGATTACTGGAATGCCTTCGTCTTTTTCTTTCCTTCTTTTCCGAAACCGTTCGGTGATACGGTCCTGCTATGCGTGCCTATTGTTGCGGCCATCGTACGCGCTTGGTGGAGCTGCTGTGCGCGCCTGATGTTGATGTGGCTATCGTGCGCGCTCGGTGATGCCGGAGCTGCCGTGCACGCCAATTGCTGGCGATTGACAGACCATCCTAAGAATCCGCCTGGGGATAGGCTTGGTATCCAGGGGAAGCTCCTGGTGAAGCATGTGGCAGTTGGTTAAACAGGTTTTTTCTTTCCCTCTCCTTACTTTCTTTGGTGGATGCACTCGTTCTCCTTTGCCTGTGGTATTCCCATGAGGTTATTTACACGGTTATGAGTTTTATCGAGGCATCCGAGGATACCGGGTTTCACTATACTTCTCTCCTCTGCTGCTGTTTGTTGCTATATTGGCCCTTCATTTTCTCCCTCTCTCTTGCGTTCCTTTGCATCTTCCGTACGAGGGGAGGTGTCAGAATAATGGCCGTCCGGAGATGACGGATCGGAGATTATAGCTGCCCGAGTCTCTCCTGCACCAGCTCGGGGGAGAGTCTTCCGTCTTTACCCCCTGGCGATCCCCTCAGCTCCGTTGTACATAGAGAGAGTGTTCCTCCTCCTAAGTTGTGTCAATCAATTAGTTCACCATCTTCATCTCTATCGATTCCTATATTCCAACAGACATCTTTACGGGAGTTCGTTATTAGAATACTTATCCCTTTTTGCTCTGTATCATAAATGTCGGGTTATATTCGAGTAGATAGTCGCGTAGACTCCCAGTTTCCCGGGTGAAGGGTGGCGTGATGTATTTAGCCGATCACGTTATATTCGTATCTACTGGTACGGCAGCAGCGAAGAAAATATTCGTGATAGATCGCCAGCGAATTGGCGAATGACGATAGGCGTTGCGATGGCTGTAGCGAGACTAACATACCGTGACGAAAAGTGGGGGTCTTTTGCTACTGGAGTACTCGCGATATTCCTGAAGGATGGTGGCAGTCACTGTCGCTCACTCACCACTACGACGCTAAACAAACAACACACCACACGTGGCTACCTCGTCGTAACGCTGAAATCTCGGCCGTAAGGGCGGCGGTTGTTAGTTACAAAAGTCCAAATGGAAATTTTGGTGGTCGGTCGGTACCCCACTAATTTTGTTACCCCGATTTCAATCCACAGCCAGCGACACAACACCAATTAAGTACCATCAAAAC
>Ga0307516_10000906_pt1 | contig 40713 bp, 55 predicted proteins | sample 19_EM_MG_FD_203310 | JGI IMG/M metagenome (GOLD analysis project Ga0307516, IMG submission 203310) | Populus trichocarpa ectomycorrhiza microbial communities from riparian zone in the Pacific Northwest, United States - 19_EM | ecosystem: Host-associated > Plants > Roots > Unclassified | place... | reverse complement strand
TAAATGTGATTGGCCGCCACCTCACCCGCTTGGTCCACTCTCAACGCGCCCTGAAGCTCCTCACGTTGCGATTGTGTCAGGTTCTCTGGTGTCTGGGCGACGGATGGGTCCGTGGACATGGAGGAATCAAAGTACGGTGCTGAAGGCTGCGGTCGTGAACGGGAAAGCGTAGACGTATATCTGACCCGAGCGAGGGGTGGTAGAGAGTTTCTGGTCGCAGCTCGGATGAGCATGGTCATCGGCGTTGGGCAAACGGAACGGGTCTCGATCGAGTCGGGGCCGGGTGGGTATGTGAACATTCGCATCAGTCGATCTCATCATCTAACAACGCCTCTGGCATCTGTGTGGACTTCCTGAGTGGCTCCCTTGGTTCAGTCTGGTCCTTCGCCTCCTGCTCCTTCTCTCTCCTTCGTTGTTCTGCCAACTCCTGCGCCTTCTTCTCCTTCACCGCAAAGCCTTTGGTACCAATCCTGGTACAGGTCGCCTCCAGAGTCCTCAGGTTTACCAGCACCACGGCCCCCGTTTTCGAAAACTCCGGTACCAGGACGATCCTACACCTCCTTCTCCCTTCGAGTTCATCCTCCTCCTCTACCAGTTCTGTTGAGAACTCAGGTTGGTTCCCGATCACATAAAAGTCTGGTGTCAGCGGAAGGATGAACGGCTCCAGGTCAAAGTATGGGTGGCACCACAGGGTATCGGGGGCCGTTGGCGCCATATGTCTCCACCTCAGACTGTTCTCGGCCAGTTGTATCCGTGTAGTCGGTGGGGATACGACGTACTTGTACATATCGTCCAGTGGTTGCCCCGAGTTCACGAGGAGCGTCCGGCTAAACGACGGAGGTGGTGGAGGTATCTTCCGCCTTGTCCTATCCTCGTCACCTTCAGTCTCCGTGTCCACCTCGGTCTCGGTTTCGCTCACTGGCTCCTCGCCGGTGGCAAAGCGTAGGTACGCAGGGTTCGTCTCGCATACGAACGTCTCATATTCGTGCACTTTGCCAAACATTCCACGTGGGACTCGTTGTTGTGGAAGGATCGCCCCGGATGGGTCGGTAGGTCCTGGGACAAGGTGGATTGGCATCGTCCTAGCGACATCAAGCATGAGGGCTCCCAGTTGTAGTGTGGGCGCGGTCGAGAAATCGATCACTTCCTGGTTCTTCCACTATAGTTGGAGCCTAGGTCATTCGACCAGAACGGTACCAGCGACTGAAGATGACTCACCGACTTCGTATTATCTGCTTCCTCACCCTCCGGTGGAAGGAGTACTACAGGCGCGAGAGAATTGCCTGCGATAACCAGGCGCGATATCCGTGAGGAGGTCTTGACATCCAATTCGCCGACGAGGAATTCGGTCAACATGGCCATGTTCACGTCATTACAGTTTTCGTCATCGAGCAAAAGTCCAGATATAAATGCCACCAACTCATGCGGCTCGTCACCACCTAGGGTGTGGGCCCACGTTTGTTTTTTGTATGGGGGGAGGGGAGGCGACGCACCATCTACTTCCATCTTGTCTTCCCCTTCACCTGGCGGGGCTAAGTCGGGGTCTGACTCTTGTGGTGGCATTCCAGCGTAACACAAGTCGGCGACTTCGAAACCGCCGTCATTTGTTTCCATCCCCAACGCACCGACAATGACACCCGTCACAAGGTTCGCCTTCTTCAAGCGGTCACCAATCAGCTGTATCCGTCCGGACTCGTCCTCGATCATAACGGCATCCCCAGGTGAATGAAACTTCCTCAGCGGTGGTGGAGGTGGGATCGCTAGCTATCAGGGATGGGATCGGAAGCAGATCGTGGGTTGAGACTAAAGTTACCCACATCGCTCGCAATGTCGTCCATGACATTAGGTTTCAGCGGCATCTCCATGTAAATCGTCCCGACGATGTAACACAGTTCCCCTTTGTTGACCTCCAACACCCGTTCGACATGAGGTGGGTTGCCTGTCCACCCTACGTCAATCACGCGATCTCGATTGTTGGGGGTGGAAAGGAAAGGACAAACCTGCGATCTCCCCCCACTTCGCTTTGGCTCTCGTCTCGACGAATGACCGTAATAACTGGAGTCTCATGTAGTAGATGTTGGAATACTGATGCTTGTATGTTTTCTTCGAATCATCGATCTCGTAAGACGGGATGTCCTCCTGCAGTTCTGCCGCATAGGTGGAGGGCCGTTCGTATGCCAGATGCGCGCTGTGTTCAGACCGTTACGTCGGAAAACACGAAAGGTGCACGCATACACTTGCCTGTCCGTCATGGTGGCGGGAAGCAATCAAGACGCGTGACGTCACGCGCACTGACCAAAGGAATTTGATATCCATGGTCATCGATTGACAACCCCACTGACGGCAGCGACGAGTAATGGTCAAACATCTAGAAACACCACTTTTGCACTCATCACACATCTCTCACCGCCTGGGCATCGATGCATACCTAAAGCTCGAGGTACTTGTTGTCGTTTTTAGCAAACTCGTGCGCTGATCCCTCCAGAACCTCCAACCCTCTCAATCGTTCAAGTATCGGGGGATATCCCTCTTTATCCAACGATATAAAGCGAAGCACGGAGACGACCTTCATGTGATAACAGCATCTGGGGGGAATGCAGGAATCGCTGTTGCCTGTGTTGCTAATGCACTCGGTATCAAATGCACTGTCTTCATTCCAAACGGGGCGAGCCTAGACACAGTCAGCTTCCTCAAGCGAGAGGGATCGGAAGTCATCGTAGGGGGCGACTACTATCTCCAGGCTTTAAGGAGAGCTGAAGATGCCGTTGCTGCCAATTCTCACGCGTGAGCGTACTGGTAGCAATCAGCGCCTATGACAATTGACCTTGCCTAGCGTCTTGGTCCCAGCCTATGACCACCCAACGCTGTGGGAAGGGCATGGGTCCATGATTGCTGAAGTCTCACAGCAGCTAGGGCGAAAGCCGGGCATGATCATCTGCAGCGTCGGGGGCGGCGGCTTGTTAGGTGGGGTGATGATTGGTCGTGAGGCCATAGGATGGGGAGGTGGTGAGCATAGGGCATCACTAAGTCCCCAGTCAGCGCGAACTGACGTCAGTTGAAGTCCCTATCGTTGCTGTCGAGACCTCTGGGGCCAATTGCTTCTACTCCTCAACAGCGCTGAACAGTGACTGGGCGGGTTCCGTTGGCGTCCCAGATGAGGTCGACATTGTGATGGAAGATGGTGTAAAAATAGCACATCTCGAAAAACTCACTTCCAGAGCGACGTCACTAGCGGCAACATCCCCATCACCAGGCGTTGTCAAAATGGTGTTAGCCAGGGGGAGGGTCAGGTGTTTGAGCGTCCCAGATGAGATGACGATGAGGACCGCATGCTCTTTCGCGGGTAATGTTATCATCGCACATGACCTTCAACAACCTAACTAAAAACCGGTGCCTGGACCGCTCGAGAACAGACGAACACAAGATGTTGGCGGAGTTGGCGTGCGCTGCCACACTAACACCAGCCTATGAACCAGGGTTGGTGGAACGTTTGTTGGAAGCGAGTGATGAACCAAAGACCGTTGTGTTCATTGTGTGTGGGGGGTTCAAAATTAGCTTGGAGGAGATGAAAGAGTACCGGATGGCAGTACAGCGGGAGCTAGAAGCGGGGAAGAATGACTGGGAGTGCGCGTGTAATGGAGAGAGGTGGTATGTCCCAAAGACCGCATCTAGCGAAGGATGAGGGCGGGGAGGCGTTTGTTTCAATCCGCAGAGCCCGCGGCGGCCTGCTGCTGTTCGCGCTCCAGTTTGCGCTGCAATTTGTTGGCCTTGATCCGGTCTAGCTCCTCTTTCAGCTTGGAGTGATCAGCCGGCAAGACCTATAGATTGCGCAGGGTTGAGTGGGCCGCAAACGTTCTGTCATTCAAAACGCACCCTGACGGTCTTTTCCTCTGGTGGAAACACCTTATTCCTGTACTGCGGTTCGGGATGATTAGGCTGCGGTTTCTTGGGGGACAACGCGTGCGCTGACCGGAATGACGTGGTTTTGGTACCACTCCGAGTCGCCGTACTTCAGGAGCATGAGGACAGGGAAGAAGACATAGACCCCGAACTTGAAGACTTCGAGGTTAGGTCCAGCCATTGCAGTTGCGGACCACGTGATGCTCCTCCCCTGACCTCAAATATTGACATCACAGGACGACATCACCGACCTAGAGGGGTCCCATAAATATAGCCAGCCGATTCAGAATGCCCCGCTCTGCTCTTCACCCCCACCATGGCTCTCTCGAAACGCGTCCACGCAGAAAAGCTTATCCAAGATTCAAAGGATAAGCACACCGGCCACACCGTCCATTCTCTCACCGGAAACGATCCAGGGAACCTGTCCCACGCGTACGGTGGCAGATACGGCACTTCTTCTATCCCAAAGTACAAGATCCCATCTACTGTACGCTTATAACGCCCTTGTTCGGTGACCATCGACTCACCACAGGACGCAGGGGACAGATCAGGACGCTATCTACAGGACGATCCACGACGAATTATCCCTGGATGGCTCGCCCCTCCTCAAGTACAGCGTTTGTCCATTATTCGTTTTCTTTTCTGATCCAGGTCTCTAGCCTCGCTTCGTTCGTCCACACATACATGCCCGAAAAGGCGGAGATACTGGTCCAAGAGAACATGTACAAAAACCTCATCGACCAGGATGAATACCCCATGACGCGTGGGTTCTCCTATAGCATCCTACTCTCCCAATACTAACCGTTTCTTCCCCAGAGGTCATTCATACTCGCTGTGTTTCGATGCTTGCGGACTTGTGGCACGCCCCCTCCGCTCATGGAGCGATTGGCACAGCCACGACTGGTTCCTCCGAGGCTATCCAGCTTGGAGGTCTCGCTATGAAACGCATATGGCAGGAGAAACGCAAAGAAAAGGGTCTTTCGATCCACGAACCCGGTCCTAACATCGTTATGGGTGCAAACGCCCAGGTTGCTCTCGAGAAATTCGCCCGGTACTTCGACGTCGAGTGCCGCTTGGTACCTATCAGCAAAGAGAGCCACTATCGGCTCGACCCAAAGAAGGCCATGCAATACGTGGACGAAAACACAGTCGGCGTGTTCGTCATTCTCGGCAGTACTTACACTGGCCATTATGAACCTGTCAAAGAGATGGCGGAACTTTTGGACGAGTACGAGAAACAGACCGGGATATCTGTCCCGTAAGTTTTTCACGTTCCTCGGTCTCTTGCATAACTCTTATCACTTTATCCAGGATTCATGTCGACGCAGCCTCTGGTGGTTTCATCGCCCCATTTGCAACCCCAAAGTTAGAGTGGGATTTCAAGATCGACCGGGTTGTGTCTATCAACACCTCAGGACGTAGGTTTACTTTTGACCGGACCCACCGGATGCTCAACGTCATGCTGCAGATAAGTTTGGTCTTTCTCAGGTCGGCGTCGGTTGGGTCATCTGGTGTTCGAAGGATCTCCTTCCGAAGGATCTCATCTTTGAGCTCCATTATCTCGGTTCCGTTGAATATTCGTTCTCTCTCAACTTCAGTCGTCCTGCCGCTCCGATAATCGCCCAGTATTTCATGCTTCTCCACCTTGGGTTCGCCGGGTACAGGGCGGTCGCCCTCCAAGATCTGAAGAACGCTCGCACATTGAGCCGAGCCCTTGAGAACTGTGGATACTACGAAGTTTTAAGCGACATCCACCGACCAGCCTCATCTTCCATCGTGGGCGATCTCAAGTCAAAGATGAACCAGGAAGACGTTGAGGTATGCACCCTCGCCAACGAAGTTCCACATGGCGTTGATCGTTTCAAAGAGCTACATGCCGGGGCTTCCCGTGATCTCCTTCAGATTCTCGGAGGCCTACCGCACCAAGCACCCAGACGTTCAGCAAAAGTGGATCCAGACGCTCTTGCGTTCCAAGGGTTGGATCGTGCCTAACTACGAACTCGCCCCTGACTTGAGCGAGATCGAGATCCTCAGGGTTGTCGTCAGGGAAACCGTCAGTGAAGTGCTCATCGAGAGGCTCATCGCAGATATTGTGAGCCTTCCACCAGCTACCGCCCCTACCCCCAACTGACAACCCGGCTTGTAGATCGATATCACCGAGTCTCTTGGCAAGGCCGACAGCCCGACTCACGCTCTCAACGTTCTTGCCCAGGGTCACGGCAAGCGCCACGAGCTCCGCCGCGGGTCACTTGACGTGGGTGCTGGGGACAAGAGCTCTGGTACCTACGCCAAACCATGTTAAAAAGGGAGCAAGGGAGATGAGGGTTAAGGTCGAGGAGTGAAATGTATCAATATTGCCTTGTAACGTCACGCCGACTCTGTACACAATACAATGCGTTCGTGTGTTGTAGGTGGGGATCTGAGTTGACGCGCACCTTGAGTTTGACAACTGCAGGAGGGCGTTCCCGGTACGGAGGCGATATGTGTAGTGTTAGAGTACAGCAATTTGAAGTGATGGCAGATGGTGGTGGAGGGATTCTAAACTGAAGGACAGCAGGGATATGGGAACGAGGTGGAAGAGGAGAATAGGCAGAAATCTACGTTATGCGAATGCGAACGTAAAATACACACCCTCAATAAGGATTAGAAAGACCAGGGCTGTAACAAGCACTACACAAGAATTGATCCTGAATCGCAACGAAGGGCGAGGGGATTGGGGATAGGCTATGGGGAATGCAAATGCAAATGGGGAGGGATTGAGCAACGAGTCCAATGAAGTGATAGGATGTTGGTGATGCGAGCGTGGAGCAATGAAAGGGTAAACATGCAACTCTCCATGTCCAGGTGATAGGATCTACGGAAAACACAGAGTGGGGTCACCGTTTCCGTTTCGCGGAAACAGGGCCTTTGCGCGCCCGTAGGGGGATGGTGAAAAGGTCATCTTCCACCTGTATCGGCGGAGGACCGGAAGTGGGTTGTTCAGGGAAAGGTGATGAACCTTCGCTCGTGTTGCCCGTGCTAGCGGGGGCATCACGGAGGGTGGTGATTGGTGGGAGATCGTTGTTAGCGGTGTCGTGGATGAGCTCGTCCTCTTCCTCCTCCTCCTCTGCACCGCCAAGTCCCAGCCCCTGCAGCGGATTGGCAACAGTGTCTGTATCATGACCGGAGGCGTAACCGGGCTCCTCCGAGTTTGATAGATTAATTGGAGGGTCCGCGCCCTGCTCCAGTTCGTCAAGTTCTTCCGTATTGTCCGTCCTGCGTTTCTTCTTTGCTTTAGAACTGCGTTTTGATACGATTAAGACTATGTCATGGGATAGGGGAAAATGGCAGTGACGTACAGTTTGGGATTAGATTCCCAAGAAGGGTCATGGGAGCGCATGTGGAGGTTGAGCGTTGACCGGCGGGTGAACGTCTTGTCACAGCCTGCGTCGTCACATTTGTACGGTCGCTTGCCCGTGTGTGTCCGCCTATGACGAGCGAGACTGCTTGAGTCACCAAACCACTTTCCACACCCAGGGTATTCACAACAGTGTGGCCGCTCTCCCGTGTGGACTCGGATGTGCACGTGGAGGGCTGAACGCTAAAACGGAAACGAAGTTGAGCGTGGGTTTTTCGCTGTGCGAAGGAATCCCCTACCTGAATGAAGGTCTTATTACAGCCATGGTGGGTGCATGCAAAGGGCCGTTCGCCCGTGTGTATGCGGGTGTGCCGCGTTAGATCGCTTCGTCGTGTGAAGGTCTTGTTACATAACTCGCAAGTATGTGAGTTTGTAGGTGGCTTGTCCGAAGCCGGTGTCTTGTTCGCTGGCTCCTCAGTTTGTGCTTCTTCAGTGGCCGGCGACACGTCCTCCAGGGCCGATGGAAGGGGGAAGTCGAAGAACGGGAGCGACGAATCTTCTGCAGTCGTGAAATCTGTGGGGAAGGGGGAAGTGTGTTCCGTTTGTCGGTCGAGATCTGACAACTGATTTAAGATGTCGTCGAAGTCGTGGAACTGTTCCGGACCAAGGACAGGGCTGCTCGACACCTGGGTCGTCGGTGGGGTGGCGTGCCTCCTGGTCTCTCCCTGGTACTCGTCATCTCCATCCCCATCGTCGTCTCCATCTTCCCTGTATATGTACCTCGTAGCTTTTGGCAAGTCCGTCGTGTTTCCGGCCTCAGCCATCAAACTATGGAAAGTGGGAGCAACCCGTGCCGTTTCGCGTGCATTCTCGATGCCAACTGGGTCTGTCGCAATCGCTGACCGAAAGTCACGCGTCTGAGCAGCGTGTGCTGCCTGCAATACGGCGGCGAAGTTCAGATCGGATCCGAAGCCGGGATCTACATGGTTGGGGGTGGAATAAGTTTCATCAGAGTGGCCAAGCTTGGCGGCGGATATTTCGTGGTGTGACAAGTCGACTGCGCTCTCCAGCAGGTTCGATATTTCGCGTTGGAGCATCTGGACTGTGTAGGTCTCGTCTGGTGAAGAAGGGAGGTCGTCAGGGCTTGGGAGTTGACTGGCCGAGGAAGAGAGCCCGAGTACATCGTTCCGGAAGACTTCCGAAAGATCTAACTCCGGGACATCATGGTCGTTCATGACGGAAGAGAGAAGAGCCTGAGGCCTTGGGGGGAGCGACCGCGGGCCAACTTGAGGTTGATAGAGGTCAAGTCGAATAACAACGAGACTACAAATCGAGATGTATACTGATTACGAAGCAAATCCTAGTCACACTACAAACATATCTAATTAGGTCACAGTAACCCTCGGATGTGACAGCCCCAAGACAGTCAAGTAGAGCGTCACTTGACTGGCGGTTCTCCCATCACCAATCTCTCTTCCCTTTCTCCCTGTCCCAAACGCACGCCATGGCCACCGAAAGAGCTGAAAGGTGGGATAAAATAGATCTCAAACCCAAGCGATGGTGGGGTTATACAGTCTTGCTCTTTATCCTCGGAACCCTCTTGCCACCACTGGGTACGTATTGTTCCGGCGACTCATCCGATCCCCCACTGACGTACGCCTTGCAGCTGTTGCAGCCAGGTTTGGAATTGGAAGGGATTTCTGGATCAACGTCGTCTTGACACTGTGTGGTTACATTCCAGGTAAGCTTATCTTTGCCCGTCGCATTGTACTCGCAGTTTCTGAGATCGAGGCAAGGCCATGGCCACAATTTCTATATACAGGTGCTATTTAACCGCACTGGAAAGGTGCCTTATTCTGACCGGAAGGCCTTCCATACCAGAACATTAGGAACAATAAGAGCGACCGCAGGACGCCGAAGTGGGCTCAGAAACACGGGCTTGTTGACATGACTGCACTCGAACGTCGTCGGAAGCGTGCTCAATGGGCTAACCGATACAACGACAGAGCTCCCCGGTCCACTTGGGAAGGCGCTGAGTACGCGCAAGGGCAAGAACCCGGAGATTCGAGCGTAGATCTCTCCAACGATCACAGTAATAACGATGCGCGGACCGGATCAAACAAAGATCTTTGGCGGCCAGAGGACGAACAGTACTACGGCAAAAACGAGAACGGGAAGTCCCAGGGCCGATGGCATTACCCCGCCAACTTTGACGACGTCACTTTGGATGTGGAACCCCCACGGAAGAAGAAGTCAAAGAAAGACCGGTGGGCGAGGACGGAGGATGCTTACGTCATGGAGGCGGAAGCTTCCGAACGGCGGAAACGGAAAAAGTCGAAGAAGAGCAAGTCGACCGTTGGCGAGTCGACCACAGAGTTCCCCGAAGACGCAGAGGGCGGGCTGTACGGAGACCGGACCAATCCCAACCAATCCCAATCGGCCGCCCCGGACAGGACAAAGGGCGATGAAGTCTTCAATCACCAGTTCTAACCACATCTCTCGCAACCTCCGATTCCCCCTTACCGCGCATCTTCCCTTCGCTTAGCCTTACACCATCATGCATCATGTGCTACCCCTATCTATTCCTGGCTTCCTGTTCCATTATAATTTGCTTGGAAACCCCGCCTGCAGTATGGCACGCGTTTACCTTTCGATCAGAATGTGATGTTCGCTTGAGCGACAGCTTCTCGCCCATTAAAACACCTCGAACCGGACGCTTATAGTATGGTGAAGCCGACCCTGGTTATACGTTCAGGTCTCCCACCTTCCCCTCACTCCTTTATACCCCACTCGTTTAATGCCGACGCTCCTGCGGATCCTGTTTCCACCTTTGCTCACAGCCTGGGTTGTACAGGCCGCCCGCTTGGTCAACTTTCAGGTCACCCAACCACCCATTGTTCCCGAAAACGCCAAGCAGTGCACGATAAAACTCATTGAGTGCGTTTGAACCCTAAGACGAGCGCCCGCGCTGACCCTGCGACACAGACGGAACTTTGCGGGGTCGTATGGCAGGTGAGATTTCATCTATAGATCCAATCGCATAGTCACACCGCTGACGCATTTGCCGTCCAGTCCCGAGGTTATCCAGTACACGTGAGTGAGCCTTGTGGGTCAGAAATCGTAGGTCTAATCTAGCCATCCAGCCCACCCACCGATTGTGGTCCGGTTGGATCTTGGGCTGCCGTTGCCCTGAACCTCACGGTACTCGATATTCCGTGGGTTGTTTCGCATGCTTCTCACAGGGACGCCTAGGTGACGTCGAATGGAACCCAATACGATCGACTTGCAACTTTCACACTACACGAAACCGAAAGTACGTCCGTAGTGATCCGAGGGCAGCTACAGAGACTAACAACGCCCAAGTCTGGCGTACCTCCACCCCTGAGCCCACCCGAGGAGACGGGATCGTCTGGACACATATCAAAGACGTCAGCCACTACTCCAGGCTCTTCGCGACACCGGGCGCCTTCATCCTCCAGCTCGACAACATCGTACAGCCGGGGTTAGATGGCGAATACTCCTGTGAGCGATGGGTGTTGATTCGTGCTAATTTTCACCCTCCCAAAACCCCCCTCTAGCCCTCGTGTACGCAACTTTCTACGTGTCCACGGAGAAATGCCCCCCTGCCCCAACAGGCGACCTCATCATACCTATTGGGTCGTTAAAAACCGATTCTGGGGCACAAGTATTTGTTCCACCCTCACTTACCGTAAACTTACTCTATCGTTGTTGCCTTTGCGTCATGCTGAAGGCCTTCCGGAACAGGTCCCAGTGACCATCCCTCAGAACGCAGTTGAAATTTATGCCGAAATTTATGCATCTGGAAACTCACAGGAGGAATTCTGGGTATGGTATCTGGCCGCATCAGCAAGGACACTCACACAAACTCCCCGATCAGTACTTCAATATTCCCGACAAATACCTGGGAGCCTTGCCAGAAGGCACCACGTATGGTAAGGGTGGCTTTAGGGAGGTCCGCCTTCTCGTGGACGGGCAACTTGCTGGTGTTGCCTTCCCGTATCCCGCAATATACACTGGAGGATTCACCCCGGCCGCTTGGAGGTGTGTCGTCTCTTCCCTGTTGGGATTATTTCCAATTGACCCGCTGGGTCATAGGCCAATTGCATCATATGGGGTACGTCTGGTCTCAACTATTCTCCCCGCGAAGATCCCAACGTCCTTTCTAGGCACTTGATTTACCGTCGTATTACATCGACCTCACGCCTTTCGTTCCGCTCCTCGCAGATGGGAAACCCCACAACATCACAATAGATGTCGTCTCCGCCGAACCTGACCACGCGGTTAATTCCAACTGGATCGTCTCTGCGAACCTGCAAGTTGTCACCGGATCTTCCTGGAAGCCCACCACTGGGGAAATCACCTCATACAACGTAGAACCGTTCGCGCAGTCTATCGACACCCTATCCGCAGTCGAGGGTGGTGTAGAGATTGCCATCAAGGCATCCAGGAAGCTCAGGATCGAGTCCGAGGTGATCAGTGGTGGCGGTTCGAAGAAGCGAGTTGTTTGGTCGCAGGACCTCGCTTTCTCAAATACCCAATGGTACTCGAACGACACTCTCGTACAGGTGCCACAGCTCCACTTTCCAATGTCGAACTCGCGGCTGACCCTTTGCCGAACGACAGAGAGCCGTTCAGACCTCAGCCGGTACTAGCACCTCGACCCATAACGAGCTTACGAAGAGCTTTGACCGATTTTCCTACCCGTTGAACGTGAACTTCACTGCATTCGATTCTGGGTTCAGTTCTTGTGAGCCCCCCAAGTCAAGTCGATACCCTTCTGGTGATGATCCCCTTCCTTCGCAGGGGAGACAACGTTTGACCGCTCTTATGAGCGCCTTTTCGCTCCCAGCCCATTCGTGCTGAAATCCAATATCCGCGCCCATCAGACCGCTGGTGGGCGCATGACTCGCTCCCCCAACGGCAACACAGGTAACGGCACCAACGAAAACCAGTTCTTCTACAATGACGCCAAAGACAACACCTACTGGAGAACGGTTAATGCGGCGTACAATAATATCACGTACGACAGAGAGGGTGGAAATCTGGCCCACGGACATATTCATCTCTGGGACGTTCCGAACGCTGACGCTCAAAGGGCAGTGGGAATTGGAGGTAACTTCAGGCTCCCTGGGGGTCGGCACGGAGACTAGGTCACCGTGGTTGGACCTCGCTTTGAGTGTGGACGTGTTAGGATTACGGTTACCCTACGTGTGTACAAATCCAAGCAATTTCCCAACGACAGGGTGGTTCAGAATAACCCAATAACTCTGCCGGACTCGGGGTCAAGCCCAACCTCCCAGAATCCGGGACGAGTGCCGAGCCCTGGCATGGTCTGCATATCGCCCAAGAGCGGGTATAAGAACCCAGCCCCCGCAGAAAGCCGAACTGCACGGATCGGGACGGTGAAACCTATCGGAAATTTGGAAAAATCGCCAAAAATTAGGTCAGCAGGTGGATCTGCGGGAAAATGTATAACGCTGACCGGTTGGTACTCCCTTGAGTGAGGCATCGTGTGAGAATGAATACTGGGTCTTGGCCATGCAGACTAGGCGTGGTGGGATGAAGGTATTCATTGGATTTAAAATGGAGGACCGGAAGGAATTGGTGACTCACTCGGAAGGCCGCTAAATCCTTGACGGGTGTATGTGTCGATCTGCGTGCGAGCAAGGTCGCTGAGCTCGATTCCGTCAGCACCGTAGATCTCTTTGCAGATTGTGGTGATTTTTTCCTCAATCGGGAGAGCAAGATCGTACAGAAACTTGAAGTTCGAGGGGGTTTCACAGCACGCAATGACCGCAGCAGCGAGCTCGCGGGCTCCGGCTCCACCTTCTGCCCAGTGATTACTGACAATTGCGGCGTCAGCACCGCCAGCGATAGCCATTTCCTTTACAATGGCAAGTTCGGCGGGGGTGTCCGTGCTTGGGGGGGGGGGTAAATAACGATGGCGGTGTATCAAGGAAAAACGTACGAGAACTTGTTGATCCCAACGAGGACCTTTAATCCGAACTTCTTCGAGTTTTCGATGTGCTTAACCAAGTTCTTGCATCCCTCCCTGAGAATCTCCAAGTTCTCTTGAGTGTATGTCTCATGCAAAGGCTTTCCAGGGGTGACCTCCGGCCCTCCACCGTGCATCTTCAGCGCACGAGTGGTGGCGACGATCACCACGGCATCTGGGGTAAGACCACTGACTCTGCATTTGATATTGCAGAACTTCTCCATACCCATGTCGGCCCCGAAGCCTCCCTCTGTGAGGACATACCCCCCACGCGACGGATCCTCGCCCTCCTCGGTTCCCGCGAGCTTCAGGGCCACACGGTCGGCAAGAATGGAGGAGTTCCCATGGGCGATGTTGGCGAAAGGTCCAGCGTGAACAAAGACCGGGGTGCCCTGTACTTAGGCCCGTTAGAAGATGGTCCACTGTGTGCCGTGGCCACTTGCCTCCAAAGTTTGCATTAAATTTGGCTTAATGGCATCCTTCATGAGCACGGCGAGGGCACCACTGACACCGATATCATCCGCAGTGACCGGGTCCCCTCGTTTACTCGTCGCGACAACCATCTTGCCCAGCCTGACTTGCATGTCCTCCAGGCTCGTAGCAAGTGCCATCACGGCCATAACCTCGCTGGCGACGGAGATGTCAAACCCAGTAACCCGGTCGTGACCCTGTTCGGTGGGGTTCTGTCCGACAGTGATCTTGCGTAAGAATCTGTCGTTCACATCGAGAACGCGGTTCCAGGTGATCGTAGCGGGGTCGACATCCAACCGGGCGAATCGATTTATCTCCTCCAGGGTGAGTTCTTTGGGGTCTGCCTTGTCAATTCCGAGTTTCTGGAGACGCTTCAACATGAGAGGGGCGAACTCTCGCTTGCCCTTTTTCGTGGGGACAAGACGGCTGTACAACGCCTGCGAATACAGTGAGTCGGCCGCCAGGAGTCACAGTCCTGCCGAACCAACCTTATCAGATTGGGTGGCCTCGTGGAACATACGGGCATCCAGAGCAGCAGCTAGCGGTGAAGGGATCAGAAGAGGGCCTCTAACCCCTATGGGGGGCACACACCCAACAAGTTGTTCGCGGCTGTGACAGCGTGTATATCCCCGGTCAGGTGCAAGTTGAACTGGGAGTACATCAGTCCCCTTATTCAATTGAAGTGATAGGTTGGTTACCTCATCCATCGGGATGACTTGGCTGTAACCACCACCAGCTGCTCCACCCTTTATACCGAACGTAGGCCCTTGGCTGGGTTGCCGCACGCACGCGAAAGTGGGTCGCCCAAAATGGGCGCCAAGGGCCTGAGAGAGACCGATAGTCATAGTGGATTTACCCTCGCCGAGAGGGGTAGGCGTGATACTACATACACACGTCAGCAACATGAAACGGATCGGGGTTAAGAAGGGCGAACCCAGAGACAACGATATATTTTCCGTCCCTGTGGTGGTTTAAACGATCTAAGACGCTGAGCTCAACCTTGGCTTTGTATTTTCCGTAGTTCTCGACCTCGTTTGGGAGCAGGCCGATCTCGCAGGCCAATGTGGTGACGTTTTTTGGGGTCTGGGCCATGGCAATCTCTATGTCGGAAGGAACCTTCTCCTTTATATCTAGGGGTAGACGCGTGACCTTGACCGCACGAGCTTGCTCCCATAGGCGCTCAGCGGACTTGAGGGTGTTGTGCATGAGCATGGCGACAGTCATCGGTCCAACACCACCCGGGACAGGAGTGATGTGGGAAGCGACTTGCGAAGCGGAGGCGAACTCTACGTCCCCAACCAAACGCTGTCCTGACTTCTTTGTCGGGTCTGGAGGGGAGTCAGACTTTTGGGGGATTTGCAGTAACCCAACGCACCTGGGATGTAATTTGTACCGACATCGATGACGACAACGCCGGGTTTGAGCCAGGAGCCCTGGACGAATTCGGGCTTTCCGATGGCAGCGACGAGGATGTCGGCTTCCTTGACCTGGGGTGTTGTAAGTGACCGAGTGGACCGAACCAAACGTAAACGCACGATTTCTGGGAGGTTCTTGGTTTTACTGTGGCACTGGGTCACAGTAGCGTCCTTGTTCCTGAGCATGACCGCGACGGGACTACCAACGATGTCACTCCTGCCCAGAACGACAGCGCGCAGACCTTCGATCGAGACCCCGGTGGACTCGAGTAAACGGATGACACCAGTCGGAGTGCACGGGGCAAACAAGGGTTCAGAAGCGCGTGAGGAGAGGTGGCCAATATTGTATGCGTGGAAGCTTGGTGGATAAGCTAGTCAGATGGGAAGCGGATCGTGGCTCAAGTGGAAAACTGACCCATCGACGTCCTTTTCGGGGTTAACGGCCTCAGTGACAGTTCGTTCGCCATCGGGCCCGACGTGGGGGCCGAGAGGAAGCTGGACGAGGATACCGCTGACAGACGCGTCGTCGTTGAGTTTCTTGATCGCTGAAACAACCTCCTCCACGGTCGCGCTCTCCGGAAAGGTTATGTGATTGAGGCTGATCCCGACCTCCTCAGCGGCCTTTGCTTTCATACGAACGTAGACGGAGGAATCGGGACGGGATCCAGCTTGGATGATAGCCAGTTGGGGCTGGAACCTGGGGTATTTCGACTTGCGCGATCTGATCTGCTCTGCAACATCGTCACGGAGAGCCCTGAGGAGAGTGAGAAGAGAACAGCAAGGTTTAGGACAAGGATTACTTTGCAATGCGTGTTCCATCGATGATCTGTGCGGTTGCAGACATTGAGCGAGCGAGAAGAAGGGGGTGTCGAGGGACGTGGAGCCCAACCCTACGGGCCGGCAGCATCGCCTGATCGGACTTTGGTATGGGCGCAGTTGGCGGAGAAGAGGGCTGAGAGACCGGCGAGGTCGCGACTGTCGTCGTCGAGGACAAGAGGGAATCACAGTAAAGACCGAGTCATGTTGGACAGATAATCCTGACAAGGGAATAAAGAGAAAAGGTGAGCAACGCTAAACCCCGCTTCCCGCCTGCCGACGTCACGTGCGATCGTGTCCCTCTTGCGCCTCCCTCCCGCGTCCTTCCTCTCACTCCCCCTTCAAAACGCTGTCTGGCGGTCGACCCTCAGCCATGAACCCAACGAGAAGCTTGATTCGTTCGTGCTCCGGCTCGCTGACCGTTCAGCGCTTGGCTAGACGAACTGTCGCCAATTCCCCACGTACACAGTTCCTGGCCGTCGGCTCCCGGCGGTTCTACTCCGAAGACACAAAACCTTCGGAGCGGAAGAGTGAGGGGGAGAACAAAGACCCAGGCCCCTCCAAGGGCGAGTCTGAGCCCTCCAATCAACTCGCGGCCAAAGAGGAGGAGGTTGCTGACCTCAAGGTCTGTCTTTTTCTTCACGATCGGTGGCATTCAATTACTGACGTTGGTCCCAGAGTCGGCTACGGTATCTCCAGGCCGACTTCATCAACCTTCAGCGTAACTCTGCGAGGGAAAAGGAACAGACGAAGGACTACGCAATCACAAAGTTTGCCTCGGACTTGCTCGAGACCGCGGATGTGCTGTCACTCGCTCTCAAATCCGTTCCCCCCGAAGCGCTTGAACCGCCTTCATTCCCGGCGTCGACGCCAACGCCGGGAGGAAAATCTGCCCAGGCGTACCTGACGGAGTTGCATACGGGTGTGGAGATGACGCACCGACTGCTCCTGCAGACGCTGTTCAAGTACCACGTAAAACCGCATGACCCGACGGGAGAAAAATTCGACCCCAACAAGCACGAGGCGATGTTCCAAGCTCCGATACCCGGCAAAGAGCCTGGGACGGTGTTCGACTGTCAGAAGATTGGGTACACGATCAAGGACCGGGTGCTGAGGGCTGCCAAGGTCGGAGTCGTGCAGGAGCGGTGACGGATGTTATGATACGGATTGGGGTGGTAATCGTTAGACACTATCGTACAGTACACGAGGCACTCTCTAATAATCATGTCCACACTCTGACCTGTTCTTTCCTGTGCGCCCCGCCTGAGGATGGTGATCTTCGGATCATGTGCGGTGTTGAGGCTCGGTCACTGCACAGGGAAGGCTATTTGTTCCTATTTTGGCCATTCTGCTGTTTGAACGTTCACCGCACCTCCTCCCTCACTCTCGTTCCACCCCCTCCTCCACCTCCCTCCACGTTCACGACCGCCGCACAGTGTACGCTTGTCACTCACAATGGCCATCGAAGCCTTTCTGGCCACGACCGCTCAACGTGCTTACCTCGGCACAAGTGCGTACAATCCCCGTCTTGTTGACCATCACAGGCACTTACCACCGAAACAGTTGCTATTCGTTAGTATTCGCCTTCAACCACCCACCACTCGCCACCAATTCGCCACTCATTCACTTCCGCAGAAGCCATCGTCGTCCTATCACTCGTAGGATTGGTGTTCAACTGGGTACGGTTGAGCTATCCCTCTGGCCACCTTCTCCGCCTCACCGATTCCCTCTGATCACAGGTAGATGCATGGGTGGACTTCGATAAGACGAGATACAAGGTCTGTCAGAACTTGTCTGCCCCCTCATTACCAAGTCTTACTCTCAACCCAGACCATACCATGCTACCTCGCCCTCTTCGCGTTTGGAGAGCAAGTTTTCCATCCTTCTGGCCGCCCTAACCAACCCCTCATACGTCCCACCAAACAGGATTTTCGAGATTTTAATGGCCGCGGACGGTCTGCGTGCGCGTAATATCATCCAGTTGGCTGGAATTGCCAGTGCGTCCCCACCAGTTCTAGGTGGCAAAATCGGTTGACAACCCTCGATAGTTTTCCACGGTTGCCTCATCATATTCGCCGCTGCCCAAGTGCATGAAACGAGAAAAGCACTCTCGCAGTTAGGAAACTGTGATTACAACGGAGACAGCGCAACCTACATCGTCGGTCAATCCCCTCGCGCAGAGGCATCGTGTATTAACTCCGGTTCGCCTAGGGATGCGCCGGCGCCGGAACTCTATTCGAAAAAGTGCGCCCGTTGCTGATTGCAGCACCGTGCGTCATTGCTGCCACTTGGCTGAGTCTCCTGTGGTGGACCAAGGCGCTGTTTGCTGAATTCGGGTACGTTGATGGCGCGGTCATCTCGGTGACGACCTCTCACATTTACGACGTTTGGCAGTTGGGCTGTCTTCCACATCGTTGGCGCGAACCCTGCCATGAAGGGTAAACGTCCTCCCTTGTGCCCGTCGCTATGTTATCTGATGCATCCCCCCAGCGATGTACAGATGGTACCAAGTTATCATCTGTCTCCTGAAGTTCGATTTCTTCTTCTTCGCAGGCGTCACCATGCAGGTAGGTGAAGTTCGGGCCCCCTCTCGCATCAATATCTAAAGTGTAACCCGATCTAGCTTTTGATTCTCGTCGTGGCCCAAAACTCCGCCGAGTTTGGTATCACAATCACCGCCATTCCGATCGTCCTGGTCCTCCTATCCTTCGCTGCAATCGCGGTACAACGGGAGATAAAATGGCTGATGTCTATTTCACTCGTTTTGATGTTGGCTTCGGAAACATACTGTACGTGATCACAACTACCGGGAATGATCCCCCACTGACCACCCCCCTGCTGACATACAGTCGGTGCGTTGATCGAATTTCTAGGTTCGTAGGTTTCATTCAAACCGCGTTTTTAGTGTACAAGCTCGTCCGGTTCTTCTCGCCTGGGTCGAAGGATACTTACTTGACCACGAGGTCGACGCTCGCGCTGTTCAGTACGTACCTGGCGCCTTTCCCTCCTCACCGTCCGTTCACAAAGCACGGTTAGCTATCTGTGCATTCCTGATTCTTTTCGCGACGTTCATCGTCGGATTGCGTTGCTTCGGGGACTTCGACAAAGGTCTGAAGCCTTCGAAAGTCCATGGTCAGTCATTATTACCCGTACCAGCCGCGGAGAAGATGAACTTAATTGGTGAATATTTCTCCTTCTCATCTGACACACAGATATCAATTCAACACCTCAATCACCAGGGTCTAATTCTGAGCCCAAGCATGGAGGAGCACCGTTATCGCCAAGGATTTCTATTGAGTGAAATTTCCCGAAACTATGCCGCGCCGGTTGGCTTTGTTGGGACTCACTGGCGTCCTCTATGATATTTTCCTTGCTCTCCCTCCACTCGATTCCCCGTATAGTTCACTTTACACGCACACCCGTTCCCCTAAGAAACGCTACTCGCAATTATGACTTCCTTGTTTGATAGCTTTATCTTATATTATCTCACGACGCCCTCAGTACCACGCGGTCCTGCAGTCTAACCGATACCAAACCTCCATCCCAGTCTGCATTCCTACTCGGTGCCTGTTCTCTGTTTCTCGTAGTCCTCCCATCCGATTTCTTGGAGCTTGGATACTTTCCCTAGCACCTCTCTTTCTTGTTCGCGCAAGAAATTCACCATGGCTTCGATCAGCCTCGGGACGCCTGCGGAGAGGATTCGAATGGCAAGCAGGCCAGCATTCATGCCGTTGTTTATCGCGACGGTGGCCACAGGAATACCCCGCTAGAACCCAGTCAGATATCATTGGAAGGCGGAACGAGTGGCATGTGTCCTACTGGCATCTGCACAATGCTGTGCAAAGAGTCCACTCCATCCAAAGAGCTTCCCTTGACAGGTACGCCAATGACTGGCAAAGCCGTCATTGCAGCAACCATCCCCGGTAGATGCGCCGCACCCCCTGCCCCAGCGATGATCACTCTCAAACCCCTCGCCACCGCCGACCGTGCATACTGGACCATCCTATCTGGGGTTCGGTGGGCAGAGACGATCGTGAGCTCGTACGGGATGTCGAATTGGTCCAATATTTTTGCTGCGGGGATCATCACTCCAAGGTCCGAATCTGATCCCATGATAACCCCCACTAACGGACTCGGGTGGTCGTGCCGTGTCCCAATGCCAGGTGGGTGTGGAGCATACTTCCCGATCTCATCTTGCGTCATGGGAACTGGTAGTCGGGGTAAGAGTGGACGGAGGCGGTTGTTGACCTGCGCGTCGGAATCGCCCACGATGGTGAGGTGACCCATTTTGCGACCTTTTCGACATTCGGATTTCCCATACATGTGGACCGCAGCACCAGGGACGTTAAGTGCATCGCTCACAACCGAAGTGAGTTGAGACATGTCGTTTGAACCCCCAATAAGGTTCAACATGACGGACGAGGGAACCTTCAGTGAGGTAGACCCTAGAGGGAGGCCGAGGATGGCACGGAGGTGGTTCTCGAATTGCGAGGTTTCACAAGCCTCGATTGTGTGGTGACCGGAGTTGTGGGGTCGAGGGGCAATCTCATTGACGCAGAGAGTTCCTGTGATAAGATTAGACAAGACCGACGCCGAAGACAGTTGGCGGTCGCTACCGTCTGGGAGCTGGAACATCTCTACACCGAAAATTCCAGCACCTTCAAAGGTCAGGACGGCGGATTCAGCAAGCTCTTGAACGTTGGCCATTGTCCTTGAGTCGGAAGACCGCAAGGGAGCGAACGTGAGTAGACAGATGTTGTCCTTGTGAACGGTCTCGACGGCTGGATATGAGGCAACACTTCCGTTGACGGTTCGTACAACCATGACGGCAACCTCCCGTTCAAAGTCCACCCACTTCTCCGCATACAATGGGCGATCTTTCAAGGTCGCGAGAGCCTCCTCGATCTGAGATGCATGGTGGAGGACAAAGTTTCCTCGACCGTCATAGGCGAGGGTACGGCTCTTGATCATTAAAGGAAGTCCTAGCTTGTCTATAGCAGCGCGGAGGGCATCTGGGGTGGGCTCTAGAATCTCGAAGAACTCTGCGACGGCGATACCAGCCTTTTGAAGGTGTTTCTTTTGGTTGTACTTGTCCTGGATAAGCCTGATCGTCGATGGGCTGGGATGTATCTGGACCTTTCGCGTTCTTGCGACCTCGTCTAATACGTCTACGTCGATGTGTTCGATTTCCACAGTGAGGATGTCCACTTTTCCGGCCAATTCCACAATCTTCTGGCCGTCCATGAAGGACCCGTCGATATGTGCTAGTCCAGGTTTTGTGGGGGCAACAATCTGCTTCGCGGGGGCGTGTTCGCCGACGTCCAGGATTACGACCTTGACATTGAGCAATGACGCAGAGGCGGCCAGCATCCGGCCAAGTTGGCCCCCTCCTATGATAACATCAGAAGGGGTTACGGGCCACTCCGATGACGAGATGAATCTGTTTGTAAAACGTTCAGAGGGCGTCACAAGTGCTTTTGAGAAACCCCACCTTTACCCAGGATGCCAACTATCTTGTCGCTCATCTTTATCGGAACCTTGCGGAGTCGCTCGTGGAAGGAAAATTAGACTCACGTCAGCACGTGATGGACGCGTCCGTTCACCTAATGGACACCGACGACCCAATTACCACCTTCTTCCCCGGTGAGGAGGACGTCGACCTGTACACGGTTCTGTTGCTGGGACGCGATGCAAAGGGAGAGGATATCAAGAAAGCTTATCGCCGTCTCGCTCTCGTTTACCACCCTGACAAACACGCATCCGCAACCCAGGACACGAAGGACGGCGCATCTCGCAAGTTTCAACAGATTGGATTCGCGTACGCCGTACTATCTGACGAGAAGCGGCGCTCGAGATACAATCGCACGGGCAGGACAGACGACGGGGGTTTAGATTTTGGGCCCTGTGAATCTGGATCCTGGGAGACCTACTTCGAGGAACTGTTCGATCAAGTCACAAAGGGCAAGCTCGACGAACTCAAGAAGGTGTATCAAAGTACGTCCAAACCACCTCTCTACCCTTTCCAGCGGGCCTCACGCAACGATTAGACTCTGCCGAGGAGGAGGAGGACTTGAAACGCGCGTACAGCGATACCGACGGATCCCTCGACGAAATCATGAACCATATACCCCACTCCACGGTCGAGGACGAACCCCGCTTCGTCCGACTGATCACCAAACTCGTCAAATCCGGCGATTTGACGTCTACGCCCACTTGGGAGAAGAGCGTCGGGGACGAGGCAGCCCGTCTAAAGAGGAAGAAGAAGAGTGCCAAGGAAGCCGGAGAGGCGGAAGCGTTGGCGAAGGAGATCGGTGTATGGGACGAGTTCTACGGCAGTGGCAAGCCCACGGACAAAGCTGCCAAGAAACAGAAGGGGAAACGAAGGGCGGATGCAGGCGATGAGGAAGAGGATGTCTCTGCACTTCAAGCGTTGATCCTGAAACGCAAGAAGGACATGGACGGATTCTTCGACGGTCTCGCGGCTAAGTATGCGGAGCCGGGACCTTCTGTTCGTTCTGGAGGGAGTCGAGGGAAGAAGAGGAAAGCCGATGCCGGTGAGGACCCACCAACAAAGAAGTCCAAGACCGTCCCACCACCCCCTGATATTGACGACGAGGAATTTGCGAAGATACAGAGGTCCCTACTCAAGAAGAAGGCGCCTGTTTCACCAAAACCCCGGTCCACTTCGAGGGGCGAGACGAAGAGAAAGACGAAGAGATGATGTCCTGGGTTGAGCCAGGACATTCAGATTGTTACTCTTGTAAATTGTGAGATACCTAATCTATTTAATGAACAGGACATTCGAAAGCGAGAGCGGGGGTATAGGAGAAGCAAACGGCGGGGAGTTAGATGTAACGGATGGAATCGATTCCAAGTGCGCGGCGTGCATGAACGATTGCCAAAAGTTCTTTCATAGCCTCCTCCAGGATCACCACGTTGTCCAACAACATGGACAAAGTGATCAGTTGGACCTTTGTCCCACTGACCTCGTCGTCATCCTGCCGTTCGTGATGCTGGTTCCTCCCTTCCCCCCACCCGGAAGAGAATACGTCGTCTTCATCCACCCATCTCTCGGGCTTTGCCGGCGTCCACCGCCCAGCAAAGGGCGTTGGTGCTGCGTACGGTTCGACCTCGATCGAATTCGTCTTGTGGTAGTGGGGGCCGAAGGGGCTCGCTTCGATACTCCTCGTTCCGGTTTTCGGGGGGCTGGACGGAGCGATGGCTAAGGGGGCTGGCTTGTGTTTTGATTTCCTGGGCGTAAGGAATGAGACGAAGGATGACTTGGGTTTAGGCTTTGGAGTAGATTCTACAGGGGTCGGCGTGGTGGTCGGACGCGGGGAAATAGGGATCGGTGTGGTACTGCAGAAGTCGAGAGCAAGGTTGAGGGCATCTGTCAGGTTTTCTGAGAAAAGTAGACCCTGTCGTCTTTCCAACAAGTATCGGTCAAAATTTTCCACAGAGTGTCGATATCGTTCCAGCTGGGTGACAAGGCCGTGGAAGATTGCATACAAGAGTGGCCGTGATTTCTCATCCATGCTGGTTGCAGGTAATGATAAGGTTTCGTACGTGAGATCCTCGTTTATCCGATGGTCGATGGAACGGTCGTCTCCATCCGCTTCATATTCTTTCGAGAATTCACGGGCATGGCAAGTACCATCTCCATTGGGGGAAGCAAATGTCAACCACCCGGCTAAAGACCGACACGGGTCCTGCGCAAGGGTTGAAAGAACCCCAGTCAATGCCAAGTTTAGCTCCGGTGAGTTTGAAAAGAACCTTCGGAGGGCGAGAAGGATAAGTGAAAGAACTGGATCATTTTGCATCAGCCGGTGTTTGGACTTCAGTATTACGTCAGGGTCAACATCCCGAAGTTCCACATTCCTCTCTTTCAGCGAGAGCGCAGCGTCGCAGAGGTAGTTATCGTATCCCGTGCTGAACGCGTCTTGAGTATGGGACGGATCCACGCGTGAAATCAGGGCAAGGTAAAGGCTGGTCTCCCGTTCGCTCGTTGTGTAAGTTGTGTCAGGGTCCGCGTACGTCGCAAAAGGTGGGGGATCCACAGGTGGTTCGATATCTTCGCTGTGGGGTGGCGGCTCAATTGGGGGAGGCGGGGTAGATAGATACGGTGAGGGGTAACCAGTGGATTTGGGATCATGGATCACCAGGAGCACCCTTTCAGTGCACAACTCCGAGTGCAATCGGAGTAGTGTTTTGAAAAGCTGGAGGGTGGCGGTTACAGTTGGATGGTTTGTGGATCGCAGGTTCGTCGTGAGAAGGTCTTTGAGGGTGAATCTCCCTGTGGAAGTGATATAGCCCGACGGACGGCGAGCATCCGGTGCTTCAATCTCCAGGATTGCCATCGCGGTACTCTTCCTTCGATGCCTCTTTTGGTGAACCAACTTCTGTGGTGGGTTCGTGTGGTTCGTGTGCGGAGCCGTGGCTCTGGGATTCGACCGTCGACGCTTACGCGCGAAGTCATCGTCATCCTCGCTCACCAGGAACCGAACGAGCAGATCACCCAGTTCTCCGTTGTTGAGGGTGCGAAGCATGATTTCGATATAAGACATCACGGCGACTGCGCTCCCATCGCTGTCTGAGCACTCCAAGATCGAGGGATACAGGACGTTCTCGAAGAAAACTCGCCGGACGGCATCAAGGACGGATTGTGCCACAGCGTCCCCGACAGATCCGTCTCCACGAGTCTCGTTCCGTCGGATAATATCTTGCAAGAACTCGAGGAGCCGAAGGAAGTGCTCTAGATACGTCTTGAAGTCCGGATCAGACGAGTTCCCAACACCCAACCCCTCTTCCTTCTTCTCTGCTTCCGCTCCGCTCTCATGAGTAGACCCCAAGACCATGGAGTTCCCGTTTGACCGCGTGTAATCGGGTGCCTTGACCTGAAGTTTAGAAGGAAGAATCGAGTAGACAGCCGCTAATCCAGCGGCGAGGACCTCAGAGAAGTCTCCGTCAACGATGTACTCAGCCAATGCGACTGCGGCCTCTGTGATGGGGTCTGATTCTGGTTCCTGCATGGGGCTGTCCAACGGTGGAGGACCGCTGTCTTCCCCTGCCAACCGGTTGATTGGCTCATGAGGGGACATTGCAACATCCATGAGGAACAATACCCCGGCTCTTGCAAAGTCTCCAATCTGGCCTTCGCGATGGACGAACTGAAGGAGGTAGTTGAAAAGTAGGAATTCGTACTCGGGGCGCTTTTGGAGGGGGGTTGTAGCGGCATCGCGGGAGGAAACTGGGGATGGCTGACGAGGGAAAGGTTCTCCATCCGTGCCCTGCTCTTCTGCCTCCTCCGCGTCTCCCTCGGTACTCTCTTCCTCCTCCTCCTCCAAGGCGAAGAGGGGTTCCGAACGGTACCAAAGTCTGTCCTTGTCGTGAAAGAATATTATGAGAAGTTCGCGGTAGGTCCTGATGCGACTGCACAGTATGCACAAAAGGTTGACGACTGCAGACACGGGATTGGGCGATGACCGATAAAACGCTAGCATGGGTCACTTACGATCTTCCTCGTACTCCGAAGGAGATCCTCTCGTTGAAGCCCCTGCGGCCCCCATTACCCTATTCCGACCGTCGAGATGTTCCTGGACGTCTTCACCCACACAGTTGCGCAAAAGCCGAAGGACAGCTTTGTGTACGGCAGAGTGAACGAGGAATTGTTCGTCAAGAAGCACGACCATGTTTTGAACTGAGCGCAAGACTTCTGCTTGGATGCCGAACGGTCGGTCCGGTTCGCTCAGTTTGACGAGCGTCCCCATTACATCTGTGCGGACAAAACGGAAATCTAGCAAGCACAGCGCTGAGATGAGCAAATGGCGTACCATTCTTAAGCAGATACTCGAGACAAACGCCCGTCCCCCCTTCTTCTGTCTGGTTGGCCTCGGACACGAGCAGATCAACCATATTCTTGAGGTGCTTTGGTACATCTGTGAATTTGATCCCCCTGGCCAGCTGGCGTTCGTCCGGATGCGAGAGTGTGCTCTATGGCTGTTCTGTCAGTGAGATCGCGCGCGGGGCCACACGTCTGGGAGGAGCACCTTCACGTATACCCATGATGTACTAAACTCTAGGGCGTGATCATGGGTGACTTTGGTTGGTGTTTGGTTGCCGGGTTTGAGGAACTTTGAGAAATAATCCATGGATCCGGGGTAGCGTCGCAGCCGGGTAATGCACTACCCCCGTGAACGGCCGTGCGACGCTGGGTGGCGCGATACGAAGACCTGGTGGACAGAGGTGGTGACGCGTGGGAGGGACGATCGGACGATTCGAAAGACGAATTCACGGCTGAAGAAACATTACAGTAGCGTGTAGTGTAGGGTCAAGGGTATACATGACAAGTCATTCATCGCAGCGTGGCCGTAGTTTTGCTCGACCCATCCCAGAAACTCAAACCCTCGTCCCACGGATGGAAACCTGTCAAAAGTCAGCAAGGATTTCATACCTGATGCACTCCCACGACGGAGAACTTGACTAGAGAGTAAGTGCTTATGACACGAGCGCGGAGAGATACTTGACCTTGGGTCGGTTGTTGGAGGAAATAAGTGAGAATGAAAAGAAGGAAATAGGTGCGGGAGCCACGCATGCGCTCGAACGGGGCCATCCAGCGCAAGTTTGGGCTACAGCACCTTCTTCCGTTTTGAGTCTGGGAAATCCACGTGAGTCTCGAGGAACACGCGGGGGGTGAAGAGGAACTAACTTGGTGACACGTCACCTGGGGTCTGTTCTTCATCCACCGCGTCGGAATCTATCTCATCGAAGCCTCTCTTTGAAATCCTCCCAGATACGGGCTCCTGTGGATCGACTGTTTTTGTCCCCACGTTACTTTGGTCCTCAAGTTCGCCATATTCCCCATCATCGAAGTCACCACCGAAGTCCTCATCCCAGTTGAAATCGTCACCGAACTGATCAAGGTCTGGTATCAGTTCGTTAGATTGGTCTAGTGGCCAAGTCAGCGCCAGTGGGAACGAATCAGAGAATAAATACTCGCCTGTGTTGCTGTTCGGCTCCTCTCCTTCGTGGGGGCGATGATCGTCTCGAGATTTTTCTTGTGCATCTGCAAATTCGTCCGATGTTTGTTGCCCAATCGAGTCAGTATCGGTATCTACTGTCAGGTTAGACGGTGTACACCTGATGACGGAGGGAAGCCAATCACCCTGCTGAGGACCCTCGTCAAGTCCTGGAGCGGTAAGGTCTATGGTATCGGAACCTGTGGATAGCGGCGTTAGACTATCAGCGATGGTGATGCGGAGCACTTGCTCACCCTTGTCGACCCCCGCAGCGTCACGTTGAATTTCGTGCTGCCCTGGATCGCCCTGAGTCGGTTGTTGGTCGGAGGTTGCCGTCTCCCAATCACCATCTCTGGCGTCACCTTCAATGGCGACCATTTCTCCTGGCTCACTGTCTGGGTCATTTTCGTTGTAGTCTGCCTGGTAATCCTCATTGGTCGCAACGACTTCCTCGTACTCGGTTGAATTTCCTCCCAGCGGTGGCGTGTTATGAACGTCGGAATGTTCGTAAACAGCTGTAGCGTCAAGATCCTCCGCGGATCCGGGGTAACCGCTATCTGAAACCGCCACAACCTCGCGATCACCTTCTACCACACCAACAGGCCGTTCATTATACTCGTCACCAGATAACGGGCCTACAGTAGGCTCCTGATCACCTGCTGGTTGAGTCTGTTCCGGTCCCGCTTCGTTTGAGGATTCACCCTCGTCGAAACGGTCAATCAGGTGGACACCAGGGCCTGAGTCGTCTGTCTGTTGTTCGATTGTCGCTTGGTCGAATGCCTCGGATTGGTTCTCGCTGCCCTCTTCATCTTGGGCCGGATACTCCGAAGTCTCGTTAGCGCCCAGTTCCGTGAAATCATCTGTGGGTTTCGCTGAGCAACGAGATGACGTAGGGGGTGGAGTTGGGCTGCTTACCTTGCTCCCGAAGTTGACCATAGTCCACACTGGCTTCATCGAGCAGGTTGAATTGCTCGAGCTTCGATTTCAGTTCACGATATCTAGTGACAAAACGTCGGGGGTTGCAGCCAACGCGTATACGTAACGGGCCAGCTAGATCTGCGTGATCGTGCAAAAGATTGAGATCGTGGAAGGAAACCTCGTTCGTGTATAAATTGTCCTGGTGGAGGGTTAGTTCGTACGATTCACTTATGACAAGGGGGTAACTTACCTCTGAGATAACGAGGCCGACGAGATCATACGCGTCAACGACCAACTCTCCCCGAGATAAATCGAAAAGCTGAGTAAGGCGCGCATCCGAACGCAGAGCTTCAAAGACCTTTGCTAGGGGTTCGTAGTAGAGAGTTGGGAGATCATGAAGGAATAAAGAGTCGTCTGCGGCGGGAGACTTGCGCGTAGGACGGTTGAAAAGGTGATATTCCTCCTTCGAGTTACCCAGAGCCAAGAGTACGGGGGGAGGTGGGTCGATGAAGATTCCATCCAAAACCTCGTGCGGGTCTCCCGAGCTGGCATGGCTGGGGGCGGGATTTTCATCCTCACCCCAACAATCTGGGGGGTTGGCCGGTTCCTCGCCTGTGAATTGCGACTGTAGTTGTTCCAAAGAGGTCGGGGTGGGCTGTCGGAGGTGGGCTTGTTGTTCCACCGGGGCACTGACACCCCAAGTTGGGGTAGTTTCTGCGGTGCCCCCAGGGCTCGCGGGTTCGGCTGAGCTCTGGGGGTGGTTGTGATCGGGGAGGTGTGGTGAGGGAGGAGCACCCGGTAGCTCCGAGTGGCCCTGCTCCCACTCACTCTGTCCAGTAGATTCCGTAACGGGGATTTCGGGTTCCTTGTCCTGAGTCGGCTGGGAGGTCGGCGATGGGGCCTGTATGACCAGTGTTGGTGGTGTGTCGAGAGGCGGACGGTCGCGAGTGTCTGTTAGGTCATGTTCGGGAACAGCAGGGGAGGTCGCAATCGCGTCCTCAACAACAGTATCGATAAGTGTTGGTGTATGGGCTTGGGAGACATCAATGACCTCCACATCGTGGACCTCGATTGGTTGGTCGGTGGACGAGTCGTCTGTCATTTCGTATTCGAAAGTCTCTGGGTGGTAGTTTTCCATATCGATTTCGACATCGCCGAGGTTAGAAGTGGAGTCATCGTCCATGGTGGCTTCAGGGTGAACCCAGGATGCGGAGGACGAAGTTTGCATGGGGATGTCTTCACCAGAAAAATCCATCATCTGAGCGTCGAAAGATTCTGCCATGGCCATTGTCGTCATTTCGACGGCTCCTGGGTGGGAAACGGACGGCGGAAGTGGAGGCTTGGGAATGGGGGGTTTGAGAATTGGTGCTGGTTGTTGGAAGAGGCTGATGATGGGTGAGTGACTTTCGGTGACTCTCCGTTGAGGGCAGGTCACGCTTGGACTTCGCAGCATCTTCCACATCCCCGCTCTCGGTCTGCCACAGCTACAGGTCATTGTAAACACATTGGATAAACCCAGGCTCGAGAATCTGAACGGATTCGTCGGCCTGCCTCGAGGCAGAACGCACCCCCTCAACTCCGGCGTCTGAAGCGGCGGAATTAAAATACCCTTGCCAACGTTACACTTCACGCTACGCGGACTTGGACGCTCGCTTACCCAACCATGCCTCTGTCCAGCTATGTCGCCACCGACGACTTGACGGTTTTGCTCGGGCTCAGTGCCGCCGCCCTCTTTCTGCTGCAAAACTTGTATAAGCCTCAACCGTTGGTGCACCCCATCCTCCTTGGCAGGCAGAGCGATGTAGCTCCCGTGCGAAACCCAGGCGAATCTGCCGTGTACAGGAACTACAGCACCAGCGCAATGGGTCGGGTAAGTGTGACTATTTTTGGGTTCCCAGGTTTGCTCACAAGAGAGCCCCAGCTACCACAGAGACCTGCTGTAGGTATCCAAACGATTATAGATCTCGTCAGAGCCGACGTAGACCCTCCTCGGACCCTGTGGTCTATTAAGGTGGGCCGTATGTCTACATTATTCACGTTCGATATTCAGCCTCGGGCCTGTCCCTAGATCACCAACGCCCAGCTGCTCGTGCGGGTTAAGGCTTTTGCCTCCGGCATCGACAAGCTTACCAAGCTCCAAGCCGGAGAATCGAAAGTACTTTTCTTACTCAACGACGGCCTTGGTGAGTACTCTGCTTCCGCAAATGTTCCCCCCAAGTTCCCATGCATTCGTCGTAGAGTTTCTAATCGCAGATCTCGCTTTCGCGGCTGGGTCGATAACCACAATGACAATCTCGTCACCCCAGCTCCTTGCCGAAGTTTTGGTCAAGCACCCACCGTCCACCATACTAACGGATGCGGACTTCTTACCTCACATCATCGAGCAGATATACGACCTCAACCAACACCGCCACACAACAGTGATCGTTGTTGGAGACCCAGGCAGCGTTGGTGCCAAGTTGGCGAAGGAAATGGACTTACTCAAGTTCGATGACATCGAGAAAGAGGGTGCGAGCACCTCCGTGGATCTGTCACCGCCGACTGGTGAGTCTCGCATCGAAAGCGTGGTGACGAAATTGACCGCTTTTCAGACGTTGGGCACGTCTTTGCTATCGCTTTCTCCAAAACCCCGGGCGGAAAAGGTTTCCAGGCCGTGGAGCTCACCCAACAAAATTTGACGGCTGGAGTGGCTGCCACTCGGTCACTGTTACCCGTTTCTTCTCCACTTACCCCTCTGGATACAATCGCATCGGCTTTCTCGCTGAGCACCCCATACGGCAGAACGATCGCCTATACCGCGGTATACGAGGGCACGAGCTTTGCCACCCTCGACAGCGCGCGAACGTTTACTGGGAATGAGGAGAGCGGCGAGTCTACTGGTCTCTAGTACTTAGCAAATACCCAACTGATCGTTATACAGCTCGGCTGGATGCGCCCGGAGCGCTGAAAGACATCAATTCTTTATCTGCCTACCCAATCCCATCTCCGACCATCCTGTTCGTCAAGCCGGAGCACGTAATCTCTTTGACCTCCTCGATTCTGAACGCCTCTCGTTCCGGATCGTGGTTGTCTGGCTGGGGCTGGCGACACAAGATCGCACATGCGACAGAAGGTTTTATCACAAAGGAGAGTTTGTGGGATCGCCTCGTGTTTGATGCTGCAAGAGTGAAGGTCCTTGGCGAGGGGGCGGGAACCTTGCGAGCCCTTATTGCAACCGGAGGTAAATTTCCCTGCTATAAGTCGCACTGTGGCGTTCATCTTCTCTTACGATCGATCCCTAGGCTACACCCCAGCTGAAACTCTGACACCAACGCGCATAGCTTTCTCCATCCCGTACGTCAATGCGGTCAGCAGTGACCTCGTTTGCGGCCCCTTGTTCGCTTCCTACCCCCACGACTTGCAAATCCACCCTGTGCCCGAGGGAGGCGAGTTCGAAAGTATTGCCCACGTAGGTGCCCCCACCGTATCGATGGAGGCAAAACTGGTTGGCGTAGACGATAGTGCGGTTGAGGAGGGCAAAGACCCGGTTGGGGAAGTGTATGTAAGGGGCCCTCCAGCTGGGACGTTGCTGGGAGAAAAGGGTCAAAATGGCGAGAACTGGCTGTCCACTGGATACCGCGGAAAGGTTCAGCCAAACGGGTGTTTCAAGGTCGTCCCCCACAACAAGTAGTGGGTGACCAAATGGCCTGTCTGTAGATATAATGTGTAATGGCGACGTGATCGTACATCTTACGCTAGATCAGGATCTGCGCGACCCAAAATACGGAAAGAGTGTCACAAGGCCAAAGCGCCATCGCGGGGACATGGAGGAGAAAACGTGGGAATTACATCACGTGAGTAGCACTACAAACAAACACACACACACATGCTCCACGTGACTTTGGGTCGCGTCTAGATAAAAGGGGAATCTTGAGCTCCCGGTGGACCACCTTCGCCCTCCCGTCACGATAACTCAAGTTCCCCTACACCCGCATCCGCGAGATTGCCATGTCATCCGATTTGTCCTCCCCACTTTCCTCTCCGAAGGCGAAGAAAACTACAACCAGGACCAAGAAGGCCGCTGCCAAACCTGTAAAAGCCACCAAGGGCGATCACCCGTCCTGGAAGGACATTATCCGAGTATGGTCGTCGACGACGGCGAACATAGACGTTCAGCTGACGTGTCTCTCAGGAATGCATTGCTGCTCACCCAGATGAATCCCGAGCCGGTGTTTCTCGAAGCACCATCAAGAAGGTATGCCGATAGAGGATGCTCCCAACGTGAAGCTGACCCGCCTTGGCAGTTCGCTGAAGATCGTTATGGCCTCGAACCCACCGCAGCAAACATCGCGCACTTGAGCCGCGCCATTTCCAATGGTGAAGGCGAGCTGTTCACCCTCCCGAAGGGCAAGTCTGGGAAGGTCAAACTATACAAGGGGCCTTCCAGTACCACAAAGGAGGTACGTTGACTGTCCGCTCCCCAGACAAGCTCCAACACGGATTAGAACAAGAAACCTGCTTCCACCAAGAAGACCACCTCCGCCACTGCCAAGAAACCATCCTCGACCACCGAGAAGCCCAAGAAGACAGCGGCGAAAGTGGTGAAGAAGCCATCTGCTGAGAATCCCAAGAAGGCTACCTCCAAGGACGTAGCCGATAAGCCTAAGAAGACCACCGCGTCCAAGAAGCCTAGCGGGAGGGCTACATCGAAGCCCACCGTCAAGAAGACAGCTACCCCCAAGGTTTCCTCGAAGAAGACCACAACTAAGAAGACCACCGCCGCGAGGCCAAATAAGGTTTCGAGCAAGAAGGCAGAGGCCAAGAAGGTAAGGATTAGTATTCCCTTCGTGTCGCCGCCGATACTGACCTCTCCCAAAAGCCCGTCGCCAAGGCTGCTGTGGTCAAAGCCGCCAAGGCTGCTACTAAGGCGCCTGCCTCGAAGACAAAGACGAAGCCTGCCTTGAAGACAAAGCCTGCGACGACTCGAGTGACCAGGGCGAAGGCGTGACCTTCACTGATCCCATAGACTTTATTCCGTTCGCCTTGGGTGTTATGTTCCGCTAATTTAGGCTTTGTTTGTACGCTGCCATTATGCTGTATTTTACCTGTAACCTTGAACACGACCGGTCACGTTTTTTAATTCCAAGTCGGCCGAACCTAAGCTCGACCCAGTGGAGGACTGCTTGAATAACAATAACTTGGCCGATAGAAACTAATTTGTTCTTGAGGCCTCCGGAACGGTCATCGTGGGTGGTGGTGGTGAGTTGGCAGGGTGGAGGGGTCACAGCGATGGGTGGTTGGGTTGTGGCTTCGGCAGTTGGAATGATCAATCTGAATCGGTTTGCCTTGTTCACCACGAACACCTCGACATCTCACATCTCCTCTCACATCCGGAATCGTTCGGGGGTACCACCAGTTCCGAAAGGAAGCGACCGCCTGAACGAGAAGGAACTTCCGGTCACGAATTAAACGGAGCAGCATTCTGGGTGGAATGGCGAACGACCCAACCTTGTTCAGCCCGATGGGCGGGGGGTATGCCTCCACATCTCTCTCCCTAATGACATTTTGCGTTGCCAGGATATGCCCTGATTCAAGCACACCCCCAAGGAGTTCGGGGGCGTAAAGGTCGGCGGTAGTACAACATCGTCGTTCTGCAAGGTCCCTCAAACTATCCTCTCAAAGTTGGTCGTTATCGTCGTTGTTTTGTGCCCGTTCGTGCGTATGCGGCGTGGCGTTTGTCCTACTCAGGAACGCGAACCCATGTTTTCGAGTCGAGAACTGTGGATTCCGGGCCCACCCCTCGAGGATCATCGCATTCCGGATGCGTGAAATTTACTGCAAGTCGAGGACACGCCTGGATTGTTGGCTTGGTTGATTTATTTCATTCCACAGGCGACGCCGAGGGTCAAATCTCGTCAGGCCCGCTAAGGGCGGCCCTAGGCGCACAACCCCGCTTCCGCATGTTTAGTGTGTCCCTATCAGGGGCTGCGTGGTAAAACCGATTCCTTCGAGAAGAAGATCTGCAACCGAGAAAATCCAGATCCGTCACCGAGCGCACTGAGGGGATGAGCCGGCAAACGCTTTTGTCTCCCTCGGCTGATGTGGGGCGTGGTTGGAGTACGCAGCAGGATTATTCAGCGAGGGGTGGCCGCTCCCCTTTTACCTGCCACCGCCTCCCTGGGTACTGCCACCTCTCGGCCGACCGAGGCTCGACGGACGTCAGAGGGTAGGGCGTTTCTCGCATACTGTTTACTCCCCTCGGCTGATTTGCTCCGGTCGCAAGGCTGGAATTCAATTTTGATGGGGTAAAGATAACAGATCATTTTTAGGCACGTTACGGATCACGTGATCTCACGAACACTTGAACTGGGGATCACAACCGATTTGGGATCCCCCCCTTTGCTTGGCCTGTTCTCCTTCTTCTCCTCCACGCCATCTTCCTCTCTTCCCTCCACCTCTACTCTCCCCGTTTCTGCCACCCGCTCTCAACCCTTCGCTGGCCGACGTTCTCGACGCATACCCCCCTCAAGTTAATGCCCCACGTCTCATGACCGCCGCTACCGTCCTCGTCTTTCGCAGCGGTGATGTCCATTACTCCGCTAACACCCAACCCACTTACGGTACACGCATCCACAAAATCGGTTCCTCCAAACACGACCCCCCTCCCCCTCACCCGTCTGAAACACACACCCACACACCGTTACGGAAGCTAAAACTTGTATCCTCTAACGCCAAAGTGAATCCACCATCACCTTGCCAGGGGATTGCCACCGCTCCCGTTTTCCCGCCCTCTGGGGTCATGCTTCATTCTGAGGACGCCACGAACAAAGTCCTCAAGGCTATCGGCCGTTCGTTTCTTTCAGTCGTATGTGTCTTCCTTCAGGCGCATGTTTCCCGCCATTTATATGTTTGTTTTGGGTTAGGATAACCGTGCGATGACCATCAAGGATTTAGCCGATATGTGCATGGACTTTGGGCTATCTTGTCAAAGGTACCACCTCGTGTGTGCAACGTGTTCACAACTCTCACCCCATTCTTCTCCTCCCGTTTGTCAGCCCGTCTGCGGCAGGTCAAGCGATCACTTCATTCATCCGGAATCATATGCAACGATGTGATCTCGAACAAGACCAACCGCTATTGTTGAAACACACCCTCTCCGGCACTCCATCCGACGACGACCTCGTCTCCGCTCTCCATTCACGATCAGGGGGTGCCCATTGCGTCCCTACTGACACCGAGCGACGTGTGACAAACTTCAGACGTGGGACTATCATCTGGTACCTGTCAAGAGCAGCAGGTGCTCCCTGCCCGTTTGCCCGTGCTGGCATCCGTCTCTGCGACTACAAATATGCTGGGGACGCAAAGTTCGAGGAACAACAGTGCGGTCAGAAGCGGAAGCGGCCCTTGCGCGCCCGGGCCGGTGACAGGGATGGTTCGGATTCTGACGGGCTTCCAAGCGACTCCGAGAAACGGCCCCCAAAGGTTAAATTGTTGCTTCGATTGAAACCCCGCGTGTCGCCGCCATCGACGGACGCCACCCCCGACGCCACCCCCCAGAATGGGCCGATCTCTCACGCTGGCTCGGACGACGAAGGCGGACAGACCGTCAGGCCGGATGAGCCGATATTCCCACCCTACCCACGCCCCTCCATCTCTATCCCTGTCTACACCCCGTCGCTGGAAGACATCTACCCTGAACTCTTCACACCCATCACCCCAATGCCCGTCCGTCGCCGCTCCTCATCGATTACCCCCAGTGTTGCGTCCCCGCCCCCCGACTCAGACGACGACGATTACGATCCGATGAATCGATCGTGCCGCCGTCAATCGGGCTCCAACCTGCGGCGGTCTGCTGACGATGACGACCCCGATTCCGACTTCGACACTGACTTCGATTTCGAGGGCGACACGCGGGACGAAAGTCCAGGGCCTAGATCACCTTCTACTCCGGTCGATGACGACGGGGTGGTCGTCAAGGTAGAGACCAGCGATTGGGGGCTTTGGGACGGCAGAGGCGGTGGTTCTAACACTGGAGAAAGTTCGACCGTTCCTTCCTCAGCATTCCTCAAGAAGGAGGAGCTGGACTTATGGAATTGGAATGGATTCAACAATTTCCGCATCCACGACCTGTCCCAATCCCCCAGCAGCCCCGAGGTCCATTTAATCAAGCACGATGATGTGGATTCCATTGCCACGTGCTTGGATGACGACGTTACCCTTCTCGGCCCCTTATCTGCAGTGGAGCCTTCCAGCTCCGTAGATCTTCCATCACTACTCGAGGAGCGAAAGCAGAGCGCCAACATTTGGAAGGATGCCGAGCTGTTGGGTCCCGATAGCCTTCGTGTTCAGGACTTTGACGAAGGTGATTGGCCCAGTGTCCGGCTTTCGCCCCATCGCCCTCGATTATACACCACCCCCAACATTCACTCCCTGGCTCCCCTCCAGTCAAAATCCGAACCTATCCTCCCGCGTCTGGGTTTACCGGAGCCCGATCGTAAACCAGACAGGTGAGCAGGTTTTTTGCACCATGTGCGCAATGTCTAACATCTTGCAGCAGGGACTCCACGCCACCCGTCCGAAGATCGTCCACATTTTCTTCCTCCCTTCCTCCCGTTGAGCATCCAGAACTCCCCATTTACTTGATCCACCTGGATGGTAAGTACCTGGAGGTTGAGTTATCGCCCGCCTTTTGATGACGAGCTTGAACAGGCGTCATCGTGTACGAGCTTGCTCTAGGCCCTCATCAACTTCTCCGTCGATTTGATACAGACTTTGTCAACCTCACGCGGATTGCCGAATGTCTGGCGGCCTCTCCTTCATCATTTGGTCCAGACTTACCAGGAAGGGACCTAGGGGAAGGTTGCCCATCTATCCTCGGCATCTGGGTTCCGTTGAGTTGCGCTCAGGAATTCGTGCGGACCCAACCGCTTGTTCCCGACACCCTCGAGGCATTCCTATCGAACACTCTTTACGAAGATTTTCCTTCCAGTATCCGAAACCTTTATCGGTCCCATGACCATCTCCGGTCGCTTCGGCAACTTGGCCCTCCATTCCGGTCCATGGTTGAGCGCCAGCACTCGTTATCGATCGATGATACCACAAGGAAGACAGACGTGGATACACTCATCCCCCCATTCTCTGAAGGGACCACACTAGACACACCCCTTAGCGTGAAGGAAGCAGAGATTTTCCAAACGCTGTGCGCATGCCCTGATTGGGATGTCCTTCCACCCAGCCCTGCCGCCGAGCTGAAGTTGGAGAAACGGAAGACAGAGGGAAAACGGCCATGCTCGGCAGAACGACCGTCCCGTGTTGCCAAGGCTCCACCTCTACGGAGATCGAGGAGAGTCGCAGAGTCTCTTGCCTTACGGCCCCGCACGCGGGTAGGCAAGAACCGGGGGTGAGCAGGTGTGCAGCGGGCCGAGTGATGAACACCATGTGGGTGATGCCTTGTTTCTATTTTCTCGTTTGTGAATTTGTTTTGCACCTTGCTAGAGACTGTATCGATTATATTCGTCGTTTTTATTCGTTTTGTCTTGATGTCTTTGCCGCACGCCCGCATTTTGGGAGTGCTCGTTGGTCGCTGTTACGAAGACTAAACACCGATAATGATTCGCCTTGATGTACCCTTCGTTATTTTACGACCTAAAGAATGCGAGGAAGTGATTGCTTTCGAATCCCATGTGCGTGGGTGTGACTGTGAGATCAAAGTTGGATGACCGTGACCCTGCGCTGGCTGAACGATATTTTCTTGTACCGAACCGTTTGCTCCTCTCTCTATACGATACTTGCCTATTTTCTTCTTAGTTGGACAACCCCCGTCTGTAAAAAAATCCCTTGTGGCCCTTTCTTCGTTTCTCTCAAGAAAGCGGTTATTACGATCTATAATTCGCTCGTCGATACGCTCCCCCCTCTCCCTCCTCCCCTTTCCACGTCGCCCGTCTCTCGATCTCTTTTCGTTCCCCCCGACGACTGGCGTCCCGAGGTCTGCGACTTTGCCACATCTTTCGGCCCGTGGATTCCCCCCCGACGACGACCCTGGGCCTCAAGCGGAAAACTCATCTACCAGCATCTTTCGTAATATCTAATCTTTTCCCGACCTCTTTATAATGTCTCTGTCTGCCTCAGACAACACCAACTCGTTCTCAAGAATCCCCTCGGGCAAGACCCCTCCGCCGGCCCCCTCTGCCGCGTTTCACAAGCGGTTAGTCTTCCTTCCGTTGATCCTCCGCCTCATTGCTGAACTCACGTTGATGACGACACAGTGCGAAGGAGATGGAGGCTGAGGAACGGATGACTGGTCCTAGGTATCGACCCCCCGCGCTTCGAGGGGCGTTGGGAACCGGAAACACCTCAGGTACCGAGGGTGATCCCGTCAGCAACGTCCCCACGGAAACACCGGTCCTCCCCCCGACCAACTTCCCCCCAGGGTTTAGGCGGGCAAGGGCTGGGACCTTGCCTTCCAACGTGCAACTCGCCGCTCAACGATTCGTCGACGCGTCCGACAATCTCTTCAGCACTCACGGCAGTACCGAATCATTCACAGAACAACTCCAGCAGCAGAACACCAACCCTGCCCCAGCTCCGACCATCCGCCCCAGCCTCCGTCACTCGGCTTCAGTCGCTACCTCGTCTATTCTTTCCGAACGCAACAGCAGATTGAGGTCCGGATCGTTGACCCTTCCGAGTGGTAATATTTCCGATGCCTTCGGATCCTCGCTTTTTTCCTCCCAATGGCTCACAGGCGGAGGGAGTGGTTTCCCGGTGTTGGATGAGTTAAGATCGGTTGCTTCTATGGACTCTGGAGGAGACGACTTTGACGTCCATACCCTCGACTACCTTGGACTGGATGACGTTCACCGCACTCCTGCTGCTACCATTTCGGAGTTGCGTAGCCAAGCCCAGGCTGCGATCGCTGGAAACTTGACCAACCCTTCCCGCCTCCGCGCCAGCACGGTCTCGAACCCCTACCGTATGCGATCTTTCGTCAGCAGCGGCCTTCTCCAAAATCCCCAGGACGATGAGGAATATTACGAAGAAACCGGATTTACCAACCAATTAGACTCGTTTGACGATCCCCTCGCGACGACCAACTTTTTACAACCCTCTTATGTCCCTCAGAACTACAGGCAATCCGACCACCTCAGCGCTGGGATCGGGTCGAGGCCACGCGCAATTTCTGTCGGTAACCTGGACGAATCCACTCGTTTGGCGCAGCGTCGTGCATCCGCTGTAGACCCCCAAAATTACCTCGGAGATCTGACCAACCCCAACGCGGGTCACAGCGGGCTGCCCACTGGAATCCTCAAGTCTGACAAGTTGCCCTCCAACCCTTCGCGCAACGTTACCGCTGTTCACTTCCCCAACGGCGAGGTTCCTTCCCGAGTTTCTCCCTTCCTCTCCGCTCCCGGTACCAATCAAGGCGGTCGATTATCTCCGAAGAATGAGACTCCCAGCAGCCAACTTCAAACACCTACCCGTTCGCTCTGGATTGGAAACCTGGATAGCTCCGTCACCAGTGAGCAACTGATTCATGTCTTCGCCCCGTACGGTGCCATCGAGAGCTTGAGACTTCTGCCTGAAAAGGTTTGGTTCTGACACGTCATACTCTCTTGATCTGGTTTCTGATCTCCATTCCAGGAGTGTGGCTTCGTAAATTTCGTCGACCAGGCAGATGCTATCCGCGCTAAGGACGACGTCCTCAACCGCCTTGGCGGAAACATCGGAATGCCCAACGGCCAGACCGTTCGCATCGGTTTCGGAAAGGCTGATAGTGCGCCAATTGCTCCCGCCAAGGGAGCCAACATGAACAGTCCCATCTCTCCACAACCAGGTGGGGTCACCAGTAAAAGTTCAAACAACAACGCTGGTCTCGGAGGAATCGAGTCACAGGTGCAGTCTACGCCGACAAGGGCATTATGGATTGGATCGATCCCTTCCACAACCACCCCAGCCACGATCCTCAACGTCTTCAGCCCTTTCGGACCCATCGAGTCTGCTCGTGTCCTTACTCACAAGAACTGTGGTTTTAGTGAGTCTGCCGTGTTCGCTTACATGATGACCACCCACCCTCATGAACGTCTCCACAGTCAATTTCGAGCGTTTAGATGATGCAGTGAGGGCAAGGAAGGCGCTCAACGGACGTGACGTCCTTGGGAGCGATGTTGGCGCAATTCGGATTGGATTTGCTAAGGTTCCAACCAAGGGCAATCCGGAGGGGCCAGCTACAGAGACCGAAGTCCCCGTTAACGTCCAGGGTGTTGGCGATTTGAGCGTAGGAGCGACAATCCACGCCCTCCGTGGTATCAAGGGCGCATCCACTATTCCGGTGGACCAGCAGGTCCTCAGTGGATCCTTGGAGAATTACAGATCTAACCTCCTCCTAAGTATGATTGGGTCTGGGTTGCATACTGGTGGTTGCACATTGGATGGAACACCTCGCTCCGGAACTTGGTCTCCCCTGATGACAGAACAGCAGATGATCATGAGGGAATTGAGTGGTGGTAACCTTGACGCCGAAGCAGATATTGCGGCCCTCGCAGGTAAGGTGTTGATGTGTATCAATTACCGCTGCACGTCCCTCATCGCTTTTCCAGAGTTCCGTCCTCCAACCATGTACTACACCACGATCCCGTTAGTTTCCGAGCGACCCCACAACAGAAGGTGGGACGCTTCAAAGTTGAGAGAGCTCAGAAAGAGGATGGATACCAGCACCATCTCCATCGAAGAAATCGACAACGTCGCCGCTGATTTCTTGGATGGAGAAATAGTAGATCTTGCGTCCGACTGGCTCGGCAATACCGTAAGTTCCGCTGAACCTTATAGACTGCACGAGGCCTGATTCTA
>Ga0307516_10000904_pt1 | contig 40796 bp, 35 predicted proteins | sample 19_EM_MG_FD_203310 | JGI IMG/M metagenome (GOLD analysis project Ga0307516, IMG submission 203310) | Populus trichocarpa ectomycorrhiza microbial communities from riparian zone in the Pacific Northwest, United States - 19_EM | ecosystem: Host-associated > Plants > Roots > Unclassified | place... | reverse complement strand
CAGTGCGCAGCGCGCAGCGCGCAGTGGGTAGTGAGCAGTGAGCAGTGAGCAGTGAGCAGTGAGCAGCGAGGTGACGTAAGCGCTTGCGCAAACGTTTACGTCGCCACCCGAATGGGATACGTTCCCAGGCAGAAGGCCCACATGGCCCACACGGCGCGAGGAGGGAACCCGATGCCGACCATGGCCGACGTCGCACGCAGCGCCGGCGTGTCCGTGGCGACCGTCTCGCATGTGCTCAACGAGACCCGGCCGGTGCTGGCCCACACCCGCCAGGCGGTGCTGGATGCCATCGACGAGCTCGGTTACACGCCCAACACACTCGCCCGCTCCCTGGTGACCTCCCGCACCCGGTCCATCGGGCTCGCGGTGTCGGCGATCAGCAACCCGTACTTCACGGAGATCCTCCAGGGCGTCGAGGCCGGTGCCCTTGAGCACGGCTACGGCCTGCTGCTCGCCGATCCGCACGACGATCCCGTACATGAGCGCAAGGCCGTCCAGCTCCTGCATGAGCGACGGGTGGACGGCATGATCGTCGCGCCCTCCGCGGACCCCCGCGAACTCGTCTCCTACCTGCGGCGTCACGACGTGCCGACCGTGTTCCTGGACCGAGTCGTCGACTCTCCCGGGGACGACTCCCCGCGCTTCGACCAGGTCTGCGCCGACAGCGCCGCACCGACGGCCGACCTGGTCACCCACCTCGCCGGGCTCGGCCATCGGCGGATCGCCCTGGTCGCGGGCCGGCCCGGGCTGAGTACGACCCGTGAGCGGATCCACGGGTACCGGTACGGCCTCGCCGCCGCCGGGTTCCCCTACGACGAACGCCTGGTGGTGCACGGCGACTCCGAGTCGATCGGCGGGCAACGGGCCACCGCGACGCTGTTGTCCCTCCCCCTGCCGCCCACCGCACTCGTCACCGCCAACAACGTGATGACCCTGGGCGCGCTGCGGGCCCTGAGCGAGCGGGGCCTGTCCGTACCCGACGACATGGCGTTGTGCTGCTTTGACGACTTCGACTGGGCCGACCTGTTCACTCCCCGGCTCACCGCGGTCGCCCAGCCCGGCAAGGAGATCGGCGCCCAGGCGGTCCGACTGCTCCTGGAACGCCTGGCCGTACCGGACCGGCCCGCCCGGACCGTGCGGCTGGCCTGTACCTTCGTCCACCGCACCTCGTGCGGCTGCCCCGGCGGGCCGGAGCGGTCCGCCGAGCCCGAGAGAGGAATCGTCCCGTGATCGTCGTCGCCGGTGAGGCCCTGATCGACCTGGTACCGCAGGGCACGGGTGCCCTCGCGGGCCTTCAGCCGGCGCTCGGCGGGGGCCCCTACAACACGGCCGTGGCCCTCGGCCGCCTCGGCTCCCCCACCGCCTTCTGCTCCCGCACCTCACGTGACGCCTTCGGCGAGGCTCTTCTGGACGGGTTGCGGGGGGCGGGGGTGGATGTGTCCGCGGTGCAGCGTGGCACCGAGCCGACCACCCTCGCTGTCGCCACGATCGACGCGCACGGTTCGGCCGCCTACTCCTTCTACGTCGACGGCACCGCCGACCGGCTGTTCAGGGCTCCCGCGGAACTGCCCGAGGGAACGCGGGCGGTGTCCTTCGGTACCTGCTCGCTCGTCCTGGAGCCGGGTGCGAGCGCCTATGAGGAGCTGCTGCGGACGGCGGCCGCGCAGGGCGTGTTCACCACGCTGGACCCCAACATCCGGGCCGGGCTGATCCCCGACGCGGACGCGTATCGGGTGCGCTTCAAGAGCTGGCTGCCGTCGGTGTCGCTGCTCAAGCTCTCCGAGGAGGACGCCCTGTGGCTGGGTGGCACTCCTCGCGAGTGGCTGGCCGCCGGTCCCTCGGCCGTCGTGATCACCCAGGGCGGCGACGGGTTGACCGTCTTCACCCGCGACGGCTCGGTGCACTCCGTACCGGGTGAGAAGGTCGACGTCGTGGACACGATCGGTGCGGGCGACACCGTCAACGCGGCCCTGCTGCACGGTCTGTCCGCGCGGGACGCGCTGTCCTCGGAGGCGCTCGCGGGCCTGGGCGCCGACGGCTGGACCCAGCTCCTGCGGTTCGCCGCCCGCGCCGCGGCGATCACCTGCTCCCGTGCGGGGGCGGAGCCGCCGTACGCCCATGAGCTGGACGGCTGACAGGCACCGCGTGTCTGCGACGGCTGACCGTGTCGCGTGATCCGCGAGGGGCGCCTGGCAGTGGCCGGCCGACGACAGGTGATCCGGGACAGCGGATCGGTGACGGATGATCCAGGGCCGCTGACGGACGGTCGCCGGCCAGGGCGGGCTTGATACGGGCTCGAACTGCCACCGCACTCGTCGGCCCCGCTCAGCCGGCCGGCCCCATGGCCCGGAGCGAACCCGGCAGCGAACGTCCTGGACGGTCCGGGGGCACCGGACCGTCCAGGGTGGCCGGCCGGTCCGTGTGCCCTGGCCCGCTTGTCCCTGGCTCGCACGACCCGGGCCTATGAGGCCCGGGTCGCGTAAGCGGGTCGCGCGGTCCGTTCGGCTCGGACCTTGCGGGCGCGGCCGCTCAGGCCTTGCGGGCCTGGGCCGTCTTCCTCGCGGGTGTCGCCTTCTTCGTGGCTGCGGCCGCCTTCTTCGTGGCCGTGCTGTTGGCGGTTCCCGTCTTGGCCGTCGCCGTCTTCTTCGTCGCCGTCGACTTGGCCGCGACCGTCTTCCTGACCGCCGTCCGGCGCGGGGCCGTCACCGGTGCCCCGTCGCTGATCCGGTCGGCGCCGAGGATCTCCCGCAGGAACTTGCCGGTGTGGCTGGCCGGGATCCCGGCGACCTCCTCCGGCGTGCCCTCGGCCACGACCAGGCCGCCGCCGGCGCCGCCCTCGGGGCCCATGTCGACGACCCAGTCGGCGGTCTTGATCACATCGAGGTTGTGCTCGATGACGATGACCGTGTTGCCCTTGTCGACCAGGCCGGACAGGACCGTCAGCAGCTTGCTGATGTCCTCGAAGTGCAGGCCCGTAGTCGGCTCGTCCAGGACGTAGACCGTGCGTCCGCTGGAGCGCTTCTGCAGCTCGCTGGCGAGCTTGACGCGCTGCGCCTCACCGCCGGACAGGGTGGTCGCGGCCTGGCCGAGACGGACGTAGCCGAGACCGACGTCCTTGAGCGTGTTGAGGTGTCGGGCGATCGAGGGAACGGCTTCGAAGAACTCCGTCGCCTCCTCGATCGGCATGTTCAGGACCTCGGCGATGGACTTGCCCTTGTAGTGGACCTCCAGGGTCTCCCGGTTGTAGCGGGCGCCGTGGCAGACCTCGCACGGGACGTACACGTCCGGGAGGAAGTTCATCTCGATCTTGATGGTGCCGTCGCCCGCGCAGTTCTCGCAGCGGCCGCCCTTGACGTTGAAGGAGAAGCGACCGGGCAGGTAGCCCCGGACCTTCGCCTCGGTCGTCTCGGCGAACAGCTTGCGGATGTGGTCGAAGACACCGGTGTACGTCGCAGGGTTGGACCGGGGGGTGCGGCCGATGGGCGACTGGTCGACATGCACGACCTTGTCGACGAGGTCGTCGCCGTCCACGCGCGTGTGCCGCCCCGGGACGTTCCTGGCGCCGTTGAGTTCGCGGGCCAGGTGGGTGTACAGGATGTCGTTGACCAGCGTGGACTTGCCGGAGCCCGACACGCCCGTGACCGCGGTGAAGACGCCCAGCGGGAAGGACACGTCGATGTCCTGGAGGTTGTTCTCGCGGGCGCCGTGCACCGTGAGCTGCCGGGACGGGTCGAGGGGGCGCCGGATGCCGGGCAACGGGATGGACTTCTTGCCGGACAGGTACTGGCCGGTCTGCGACTCGGCGTTGGCGAGCAGTCCCTCCAGGGAGCCGCTGTGCACGACCTTGCCGCCGTGCTCGCCGGCGCCGGGACCGATGTCGACGACCCAGTCCGCGACCTTGATGGTGTCCTCGTCGTGCTCGACGACGATGAGCGTGTTGCCCATGTCGCGCAGCCGGACCAGGGTCTCGATGAGCCGGTGGTTGTCGCGCTGGTGCAGACCGATGGACGGCTCGTCGAGAACGTACAGGACGCCGACGAGGCCGGAGCCGATCTGGGTGGCCAGCCGGATGCGCTGGGCCTCGCCGCCGGAGAGGGTGCCTGCCGCGCGGTTGAGCGAGAGGTAGTCCAGGCCGACGTCGACCAGGAACCGCAGTCGTTCGTTGACCTCCTTCAGGACGCGCTCGGCGATCTTCTTGTCGCGGGCGTTGAGCTTCAACTCGCCCAGGAAGTCCGCGCAGTCGCTGATGGACATCGCGGAGACCTCCGCGATCGACTTCCCCATGACCGTGACCGCGAGGACGATCGGCTTGAGGCGTGTGCCCTGACAGGTGGGACAGGGCACCTCGCGCATGTAGCCCTCGAAGCGCTCACGACTCGCGTCGCTCTCGGCCTCGCTGTGCCTGCGCTTGACGAAGGGGACAGCACCTTCGAAGGGCGTGGTGTAGACCCGCTCGCGCCCGTAGCGGTTGCGGTAACGGACCTCGATCTGGGTCTTGTGACCGTGCAGCAGGGCCTTTCTGGCCCGCTGCGGGAGGCCCGCGAAGGGGATGTCCGTGCGGAAGCCCAGCGCGTCCGCGAGGGCGCCGATCAGCCGGCCGAAGTAGTCCTTGGTGTGGCCGTGCGACCAGGGGTGGATGGCGCCCTCGTCGAGGGACTTGTCCTCGTCCGGGACGATCAGCTCGGGGTCGACCTCCATGCGCGTGCCGATGCCGGTGCAGTCGGGACAGGCGCCGAAGGGCGAGTTGAAGGAGAAGGAGCGGGGCTCCAGTTCCTCGAAGGACAGGTCGTCGTACGTGCAGTACAGGTGCTCCGAGAACATGCGCTCACGCTCGGGGTCGTCCTCGGGGAGGTCGACGAAGTCGAGCACGACCATGCCGCCGGACAGGCCGAGGGCTGTCTCCACGGAGTCGGTGAGACGGCGCTTGGCGGAGTCCTTCACCGTGAGGCGGTCGATGACCACCTCGATGGTGTGCTTCTCCTGCTTCTTCAGCGTGGGCGGGTTGGAGAGCTGGACGGTCTCGCCGTCCACCCGCGCGCGGCTGTACCCCTTGGTCTGAAGGTCGGCGAAGAGATCGACGAACTCGCCCTTGCGCTCCCGCACGAGCGGGGACAGCACCTGGAAGCGGCTCCCCTCCGGCAGCTCCAGGACCCTGTCGACGATGGCCTGCGGCGACTGGCGCGAGATCGGGCGGCCGCACTCGGGACAGTGCGGCTTGCCGATGCGGGCGAAGAGCAGCCGCAGGTAGTCGTAGACCTCGGTGATGGTGCCGACCGTCGAGCGCGGGTTGCGCGAGGTCGACTTCTGGTCGATGGAGACCGCGGGCGACAGTCCCTCGATGAAGTCGACGTCCGGCTTGTCCATCTGGCCGAGGAACTGGCGGGCGTACGAGGAGAGCGATTCCACGTAGCGCCGCTGGCCCTCGGCGAAGATGGTGTCGAAGGCCAGGGAGGACTTGCCCGATCCGGACAGGCCCGTGAAGACGATGAGCGAGTCGCGAGGCAGATCGAGCGAGACGTTCTTCAGGTTGTGCTCGCGCGCGCCACGGACGATGAGACGGTCGGCCACGCCGGTCCGCACCTTTCTTGAGAGAAGTGACAGGGGCGAGGCCCCCGTGCTTTCTCAGACTAGGGGGAGCCACTGACAACGCCGGTCGGATTCCCGGATGCGTAACAATCCCCGGCCATCCAGCATGCCCGACGCCACGCCCGACCCTATAGCACGCACATTCGATTTCTGGCACTCGTTCACCACCTTCACCCAAAGGTGTGGCGAGGCTAGTGTCAGGACCATGATTGATCACGCTCATGACCTGGCGTCTGTACGTGACGCGACGGACCGGCTGCTCACCGCAGTCGCCAAACTGGACAACGCGTCGGTGACCGAGCCGACACGGCTCCCCGGCTGGAGCCGCGGCCACATCCTGGCCCACCTCGCCCGCAACGCGGACGCCCTCGTGAACGTCCTCGCCGGGCGCCCGATGTACGCGTCCGGGGACGCCCGGGACGCCGACATCGAGCGGGACGCCCCACGCCCGCTCGACGTGCAGCTCGCCGACCTGCGCGACAGCGCGGCCCGCTTCCAGGAGACGGGGGCCGATCCCGCGGACTGGTCGCGCACGGTCGAGCTCCGCAACGGGGTCACCGACTCGGCTTCCCTGGTGCCGTTCCGGCGCTGGATCGAGGTGGAGCTGCACCATGTGGACCTCGGCATCGGGTACGAGCTGGAGGACCTCCCCGCCGAGTTCGTGGAGCGGGAGACCGACTTCCTCGCCGAGCGGTTCACAGGGCACCCCGAGGTGCCGCCGACGCACCTGACGGACGGCACGCGCGCCTGGAGCACGGGCCGCCGTGACACCACCTCGCCCGAGGTCACCGTCACGGGCCCCGCGCCCGACCTGCTCGGCTGGCTCTGCGGCCGGCGCGGCGGCTCCGGACTGACCGTGGCCGACGGCTCGCTTCCGGTGCTTCCTCCGCTGTAGCACTCGTAAGGGTCTTCGGGCCGCCGCCCCGCTATAGGCTGGCCGCCATGACGTACAGCGGACAGGTGACGGTCGGCGGCCCGGCGGACGTGCACGAACTCAAGGACCTGATGATCACCAAGATCGCGGTCGGTCCCATGAACAACAACGCCTATCTGCTGCGCTGCCGGGCCACGGACGAGCAACTGCTGATCGACGCGGCCAACGAGACGGACACGCTGCTCGGCATGATCGGAGACGACGGCATCGCGTCCGTGGTCACCACGCACCAGCACGGCGACCACTGGCAGGCACTCGCCGACGTCGTCGCGGCCACGCGCGCGCGTACGTACGCCGGCCGGGACGACGCCGACGGCATCCCGGTGCCGACCGACGTCCTTGTCGACGACAGCGACATCATCCGCGTGGGGCGGGTGGAACTCACCGCGCGCCACCTGGTCGGCCACACGCCGGGGTCGATCGCCCTCGTGTACGACGACCCGCACGGGCATCCCCATGTGTTCACCGGGGACTGCCTCTTCCCCGGAGGTGTGGGCAACACCCGTAAGGATCCGAAGGCGTTCGCCAGCCTGATCCATGACGTCGAGACGAAGATCTTCGACGCTCTCCCGGACGAGACCTGGGTCTACCCGGGACACGGTGACGACACAGCCCTGGGCGCCGAGCGACCGCACCTGCCGGAGTGGCACGCGCGCGGGTGGTAAGCGCGAAGGTGAGCACAAGGCGGTGCACCCCGTCGCACGGGCGATGGATCCGGACACGGGACGGCAACGCGCGTACCCGGCACCACCCGCCGCCCCTCCAACCCGCCGCCCCCTCCCCCAACGCGCCCCGCGCACACGCCCCGTGTGAAACGTTCACACGCGCCGGTGACACGCGCGCGCTCCCGGCGCACTTGGTTCCGCAGTCAACTGGGAGCAGGCCCGCACAGGATGACGGCTCCTGCGCGGTACGGGCCGCCGGTCTTTCGATCCCCGCCCTCGACCGGCGGCCCCGGCGCCCCTCCCGTAACACGGGTTCGCATAACACGGGTTCACAAGAACGCAACACCCGTTCCCACTATGCGGACATTTCCTGCCGTGACCTCGACAAACGGGATGGTCGACTGCCAATCTCCCGCCATGCATCTTGCCTCGCGCGCGCTGCGCCGCGCCGTCGCCGCCGCGACCACAGCCCTGCTCGCCACCGCCGTCGGTTGTGCTCCGCAGCCGGAGGGGAAGGCCGCCGACACGCCTTCGGGATCGGCGGGGGCCACCTGCGCCAAGGGCAAGCTGGCCACCGAGACGTCCGGCAAGCTGACCGTCGCCACCGACGAGCCCGCGTACGAGCCGTGGTTCAAGGACGACAAGCCGGCCGGCGGCGAGGGCTTCGAGTCGGCGGTCGCATACGCCGTGGCGAAACAGCTGGGCTACGACAAGAGCGCCGTGGTCTGGCAGAGCGTCCCCTTCAACAAGGCCTTCGCGCCCGGTGAGAAGACGTTCGACTTCGACATCAACCAGGTGTCGATCAGTGATGAGCGCAAGAAGGCGGTCGACTTCTCGTCCGGCTACTACGACGTCCGCCAGGCAATCATCGCACTCAAGGGCACCAAGGCCGCGAAGGCGAAGAGCATCGCGGACCTGAAGGACCTCAAGCTGGGCGCCCAGGTCGGCACCACCAGCCTCGACTACATCGACGACCTGGTGAAGCCGAACCAGGACGCGGCCGTCTACGCCAAGAACGACCAGGCCAAGTCCGCGCTGAAGAACGGCCAGGTCGACGCCATCGTCGCCGACCTGCCTACCGCGTTCTACATCACCGCCGCCGAGGTGACGGACGCGAAGATCGTGGGGCAGTTCGAGAACCAGGGCGGTACGCCGGAGCAGTTCGGGCTCGTGCTCGACAAGGGCAGCGCGCTCACCTCATGCGTGTCGGACGCCGTGGGCACCCTGCGCGAGAACGGCACGCTGGCGAAGCTGGAGCAGCGGTGGCTGTCCGACGCCGTCGACGCGCCGGTACTCAAGTGACGGTCACGAAGGAGGAGTCCGGCCAGGAGGACGCGGACGGCAAGGACGGCAAGAACGGCGAGGACGGCAAGGACGACATGACCACCGCCGGCGGCGACGGATACGCCCCGTCGCGACGGCGGATCGAACGCGAGGCCTACAAGCGCGCCCGGTCCCGCCGCGCCACGGCCGTCGCCGCGCTCTCGACCCTGGCGACCGGTGTCGTCCTCTACCTGGTCGTCGTCAACGCGCCCGGCTGGTCGCGCACCAGGGAGACGTTCTTCAACGGGCGGTACGCGCGCGAGGCGCTGCCCAAGGTCCTCGACGGGCTGTGGCTCAACGTCCGGCTGCTGCTGGTCTGTGGCGCCGCCGTACTGGTCCTCGGGATGCTCATCGCCATCGCCCGCACCCTGCGCGGCCCGGTGTTCTTCCCGCTGCGGGTGCTGGCCGCCGCCTACACCGACTTCTTCCGCGGCCTGCCGCTCATCATCAACCTGATGATCGTGGTCCTCGGCGTGCCCGCGCTGCGACTGCAGGGCGTGACCGTCGATCCGGTGCTGCTCGGCGGAACCGCGCTCACGCTGACGTACTCGGCGTACGTGGCCGAGGTGTTCCGCGCCGGCATCGAGTCCGTCCACCCCTCGCAGCGCGCGGCGGCCCGCTCGCTCGGCCTGTCCAACCGGCAGGCGCTGCGGTACGTCGTGCTGCCGCAGGCGGTGCGCCGTCAAGTGCCGCCCCTGCTGAACGACCTGGTGTCCCTCCAGAAGGACACCGGGCTGGTGTCGATCGGCGGCGCGATCGACGCCGTTCGGGCCGCGGACATCATCGTGGGCCGCAGCCTCAACTACACGCCGTACATCGTCGCGGGCCTGGTCTTCGTGGCGCTGACGATCCCGATGACCCGGTTCACGGACTGGGTGACGGCCCGGATGGACCGTCGCCGGGCTCAAGGAGGAGCGCTGTGAGCGACACACCCGTGCTGCGCATGCAGTCCGTCCGCAAGACCTTCGGCGACACGGTGGTGCTGCGGGACGTCGACCTCGAGGTGGCCCCGCACACGGTGACCGCGCTGATCGGCGCCTCCGGCTCCGGCAAGTCCACGCTGCTGCGGTGCGCGAACCTCCTGGAGGAGATCGACGACGGCGCGATCTGGCTGGACGAGGAGGAGATCACCGACCCGCGTGCCGACCAGGACGCGGTGCGCCGCCGTATCGGCGTGGTCTTCCAGGCGTACAACCTCTTCCCGCACATGACGGTCCTGGAGAACATCACGCTCGCCCCGCGCCGCGTGCACGGCGTTGCCCGCGCGGAGGCCGAGGCCCGCGCGCGCGAGTTGCTGGAGCGGCTCGGGCTGGGCGACAAGGCCGGTGAGTATCCGGACCGGTTGAGCGGTGGTCAGCAGCAGCGCGCCGCGATAGTGCGTGCCCTGGCCGTGCGTCCTCGGCTGCTGCTGCTCGACGAGATCACCGCCGCGCTCGACCCGGAGCTGGTGGGCGAGGTCCTCACGGTCGTCCGTGACCTGAAGGACGACGGCATGACCATGGTGCTGGCCACACACGAGATGGGCTTCGCCCGCGATGTCGCCGACCAGGTTTGTTTTCTGGACTCGGGGGTGGTGCTGGAACGAGGCACCGCCGAGCAGATCTTCGGCGATCCGCGGCAGGAGCGTACCCGGCGCTTCCTGCGGCGGATCGTGGAGGCGGGCCGGTTGTGAGGAGCCCGACGAGCGCGTAAGCGCTTACGCGTCGGGCTCCCCTGTCCCCGCCAGCGCCGCGACCCGCTCGACGCCGAACACGTATCCCTGCACCCCGCACCCCGCGATGACGCCGTCGGCACGCAGCGAGACGTACGAGTGGTGCCGGAACGACTCGCGCTGATGGATGTTGGAGATGTGGACCTCCAACACCGGTAGTCCGTCACAGGTGTTGAGTGCATCCAGGATCGCGATCGACGTGTGCGAGTAGGCAGCAGGGTTGATGACGATCCCGCAGTGGTTGAGCCGTGCCTCGTGGATCCAGTCGACCAGCTCCCCCTCATGGTTGGACTGCCGGAAGTCCACCGTGCCGCCGTGCGCGGCCGCCGCCTTGGCGCAGAGTGCCTCGACGTCGGCGAGTGAGTCGGAGCCGTAGATCTCCGGCTGGCGGCGGCCGAGCAGGTTCAGGTTGGGGCCGTTGAGAATCATGATCGGGGCGCTGGCCAGGGTGCGGGGCACGGTTCCTCCGGTCCGTCGGGGTGGGCGATCCGTCGAGGACCGCTGCTCGGACACGGTCTATCACGCTGCGCGCGGGAGGACGGCCCCTGCCTTCGCGGGACGACGACACCGGCGCGTCACCGTCACGTCCAGGCGTGCCGCGCCTCCGCGCGCCCCCGTAACCCGCGATCACTGTGGGTAGTTGACGCGACATGCACGACGTACGCTCCGTAAGGACGCCCTCCATGCTGCGGCTCGCGACCGCCTCGCTCGCCGGGACGGCCATCGAGTTCTACGACTTCTTCGTCTACGGGACGGCGGCGGCGCTGATCCTGGGGCCGCTGTTCTTCCCGACGTTCTCGCCGCTGGCGGGGACACTGGCCGCCTTCGGAACCTTCGGCGTGGGGTTTGTCGCACGGCCGCTGGGTTCGGTGCTGTTCGGACACATCGGGGACCGGCACGGGCGCCGCCCGGTCCTGGTCGCCTCGCTGCTGTTGACCGGCGCCTCCACGGTCGCGGTCGGCTGCGTGCCGACGTACCACACGATCGGTGCGGCCGCTCCGGTGCTGCTGCTGGTGCTGCGCTTTCTGCAGGGACTCGGGCTCGGCGGGGAGTGGGGCGGGGCCGTCCTGCTGACCGCGGAGCACGCGCCCGAGGAGCGGCGCGGTCTCTGGTCGAGTTTCCCGCAGGTCGGTCCGGCGCTGGGGTTCCTGCTCGCCAACGGTGTGGTGCTGGCGCTGTCGGCGACGCTGACCGAGGCGCAGTTCGCCCAGTGGGGCTGGCGGGTGCCGTTCTGGGCGGCCGGGGTGCTGGCCGTGGTGGGGCTGTGGCTGCGGTCGTCCATCACCGAGAGCCCCAGCTTCCTCGGCATCGACGACCACGCGCGCATGCCGTTCGCCGAGCTGGTGCGCGACCACTGGCGGCTGGTCCTGCTGACCGCCGGCGCGCTCGCCGTCGGATACGCGATCTTCTACGCCGTCACGACCTGGTCCCTCGCCTACGCGACCGAACGGCTCGGGGTCAGCCGTACCGTCATGCTGACCTGCATCATGGCCGCGGTGCTGGTGAAGGGCTCGCTCACGCCCGTGGTGGCCATGCTCGGCGACCGCTACGGGCGGCGCCCCCTGTGCCTGGCCGGGTGTGCGGCCGCCGCGATGTGGATGTTCCCGATGGTGGCGCTCCTCGCCACCGGTGAGCCGTTGCTGATGTTCCTCGGCTTCCTCGGGGCGATGCTCGCGTTCATCACGATGTTCGCGGTGATCGCCGCGTACCTGCCGGAGTTGTACGAACCCCGGGTGCGCTGCACGGGCGCCGCGGTGGGCTACAACCTCGGCGGGGTCGTGGGAGGCGCGCTCACACCGATCGTGGCGACCGCGCTCGCCGAACAGGGCGGCCGGGTGCCGTGGGGCGTGGGCGCGTATCTGACGGGGATCGCGCTGCTGAGCCTGGGATGTTTCGCCCTGCTGCCGGAGACGCGGCCGGTGACGGTGGTGGCGGCGCGGCCGGTCATGGATTGATCGCCAGAGCCAGGTACGCGGCGAACAGCACCAGATGCACGCCGCCCTGGAGCGGCGTGGCCCGGCCCGGCACCACGGTCGGAGAACTCACCGCCACGGTCAGCGCCAACAGCACCAGGTACGTGGCGCCCAGACCGAGGACGAGCGGGCCGGAGAGCCAGATGGACGCCAGGGCGACCGCGGGGACGGTCAGGCCGATGCCGGCCATCGCCGAGCCGAGCGCGAGGTTGAGGCTGGTCTGCGCCCGGTCGCGGCGGGCGCGGCGCAGCGCGGCGATGGTCTCGGGAAGCAGCACCAGAAGGGCGATGACCACACCGACGAGGGCCTGCGGCAGGTCTGCGGCCTCGACTCCGGACTCGATCGTCGGCGACACGCCTTTCGCCAGACCGACCACACCGATCAGGGCGAGGCCCAGCAGTCCGAGGCTGATCAGGGCGGCGTGTGCGGACGGGGTGTCGGCGTGGTCGTCGACGGTGATCACGTCGCCCTGGTGGGTGATCGGGAGGAAGTAGTCGCGGTGCCTACGGTCTGGGTCCGGCGAGCACAAGGGAGCCGAAGGGTTCACCGACCCGTGGGCGACCACTTCGGCGTGACGCACGGCGGCCAGCACGGCACCGGCGAGTACGAGTGTCACGAGCGCGACGACCGCGCCGGGCAGATCGCGCCCCCAGGTGAAGCCGAGCAGGACCACCGCGAGGGCCGGCATCACGGACGTCCATCGCGTCATGGGCGCCGTGAGCCGAGCGATCATGGAGTGATCGTCGCAGAGGCGAACAGGCCCCGCACTCCGGAGGCGTGAGCCCTCGGAGCGCGGGGTCCGTCACGTCACTTCGGCCCGGTCATGTTCACCGCGTCGCAGTCGGTGAAGGACGGCCGCCTGGTGCAGCGCGGCCGTCTGTCAGGCCTCGACGCTGTCCTTCGGAGTGCCTTCGCTCCGCGTCTGCGCCGCCTCGGCCGCCGCCTGCTTCCTGGACGCCCTGAGGCTGGTGATCGTGGTGACGATCAGGACGGAGCAGATCACACCGAGAGAGACCGGGATGCTGATCTCCGGGACGTGGACCCCGGACTCGTGCAGCGCGTGCAGGACCAGCTTGACGCCGATGAAGCCCAGGATGATCGACAGACCGTAGCTGAGGTGCACCAGCTTCCTCAGCAGGCCGCCGATGAGGAAGTACAGCTGCCGCAGGCCCATCAGGGCGAACGCGTTGGCGGTGAACACGATGTACGGGTCCTGGGTCAGGCCGAAGATCGCGGGGATCGAGTCGAGTGCGAAGAGCACGTCCGTGGTACCGATCGCGAGCATCACGACCAGCATCGGGGTCATGACCCGCTTGCCGTTCTCCTGGATCCACAGCTTGGTGCCGTGGTACCGGTCGGCCACGCCGAAACGCTTCTCCACCGCTTTCAGCAGCTTGTTCTCCTCGAAGTCCTCGTCCTCGTCACCGGCGCGGGCCTCCTGGATGAGCTTCCAGGCGGTATAGATCAGGAAGGCACCGAAGATGTAGAAGACCCAGGCGAAGCTGGCGAGGATGGCGGCGCCCGCGGCGATGAAGATCGCCCGCAGGACCAGGGCTATGAGGACGCCGACGAGGAGCACCCGCTGCTGGTACTGCGAGGGCACCGCGAACTTCGCCATGATCAGGACGAAGACGAAGAGGTTGTCGACGCTCAGCGACTTCTCGGTGATGAAGCCGGCGAAGAACTCACCGGCGGGCTGACCTCCGCCGAAGATCAGCAGGCCGAGCCCGAAGAGGCCGGCCAGCGCGATCCAGACGATCGTCCAGATCCCGGCTTCCTTGATGGACACGTCGTGCGGTTTACGGCCGATGAAGAAGTCGACCGCGATCAGGGCTACGAGGCCCAGGATCGTGAGGGCCCACAGGGCCAGGGAAACATCCACTTGCGCCTCCGACATACGTAACGGCAGGAACCAGCGTCGTCGCGCTGCCGGAGGTCTCTTCCACCCAGGATGGGCCGACGCCCCGGGATCAGGCCTGATCCGTATTGACGGGAACGCCGCAGTCGACAGGGAGTACTCCCCTCCGTGAGGAAAACGGTACCCCAATCACCAAGGGAAGGTAAAGCTATTGGCAAAATAAAGTTCAAACTCCCTGGTCAGAAGACTTTACGTGTACTTGGTGCGGGCGGCGGCGACCAGGCTGAGCACCCGCTGGAGCACCTGGCTGCCGACGGGCACGAGCGCGGGCTCGTACGTCCAGGCGTGTCCGACCCAGGGGTCGGCGAAGTGGTCGTCGGGCACCGGCGTGAGCCGCAGCAGCGAACGCCACAGCGGGTCGAGCAGGGGACCGTACGCGGTGGCCTCCTCGCGGTCCGCGACCATCATGAGGTGGACGCCGACGGCCGGGCCCTCGTCCGCGAGGTAACGCAGCTGGTTCACCGCTCGGTCGTCGAAGCCGTGCGGGAAGTCGTTGACGATCAGCAGTTGCTCGGCGGTGTCGAGGTCCGGCGGGAGCGAGTCGGCGGCACCACCGCGCACCGCCATCTGCACCAGGTCGACCCGCTGGGTCAGACGGGCCAGGACCTCCGCCACCCCCGCCGCTCCGATCGCGGGCGGCGCCGCGAGGACACCGGCGCGCACCAGCGGGAGGAGCGGGCGCGCGCCGGACCCCGCGGGGTCGATGACATGCACGGTGAACTCGCCCGCGGGGTAGACCGCGAGCAGCCGGGCCGCGTGTGCCACGGCCGTCTCCATCGCGAGCCGCCGCAGGTCATCGGTGTCGGTGAAGGAGCCGTCGAGCGATCCGGCGGATCCGCTGTCGATCCACAGCCCGCGCTCCAGCGGCAGCCGGATCAGCATGGGGATGCGCAGCCCGGCGGATTCGGGGAGGTGGAGATCGCCCACGCGCAGGGTCATCGGGATCTCCATGGGCACGCGATAGGCCTGCCATACGGGGCTGTCCCAGCGCGCGAAGGCCGGCGGCAGCGCGGGCTCGACGACCTCGACCTCGGCGGTGAGCTGGGCGAGGTCCCGGTCCAGGGCGGCCCTGGCCTGGTCGACGAGCAGGGCGTGCTTGGCGCGGGCCGCCTCCCGTGCGGCGTCGCCCTGTCCGCCGATCCGGTTGCGCGGGTCGGACAGGACCTGGTCGAGTTCCTTCTCCATCCGCGAGTCGGCGAAGTCGACGGCACCGCGGTACGCGGCCGTGGTGCGGGCCAGGTCCTCGAACATGCCCCACACCTGGTTGTACAGCCGCTCGTCCATGGACCAGCCGGTGGCGTCGCCCGCGACCGGGGGCGGGGGCCGGTCGGCCGGGTCAGGCGCGGGGGCCGGTCGGGGCGCCTGCTGTCGACGCGGGTGGCTGTAGTCGATCGGGGCGCCGCCAGAGTCGGGGCCGGTGGGGTGCGTCGGCGGGTCGGGCGGCCCCTGGGTGCCCTGGCCGCCGTACGGGGAGGTGGGTTCTTGCGGTACGCCGGGGTCCGTGGCGTCGTAGGGAGAGACGGGCTGGGGTGCGTCGTACGGAGAGACGGGCCGTTGGGGCCCGGCCGGTCCGGAGAGCCCGTACGGAGTGACCGGCGGAGTGATCGGCGGAGTGATCGACTGTGGTGGTACGGGCCCGGAGGTCCCCTGAGGCGTCAGGCCGTCGGCCTGGTCGCCTCCGAGGGTCGGGGCGGGCGCCCGGTGGGAGCGGTCGGCGTCCGGCGGACGGAGCGGGGGTGCCGTGCGGGAGGGGGACGGGCTGTGGGCGATCGCGCCGTCGATGGTGATCGCGAGCTGTCGGGCCTCGGGAAGACCCTGGTCGGTGAGGAGTTCGGCGAGGCCTCCCGCGTATCCCTGGCCGACGGCCCGCACCTTCCAGGCGCCCTGGCGGCGGTAGAGCTCCAGGGCGACGACGGCCGACTCGGCGTCAAGGCCGGTGATCGTGTAGTCGGCGATCCCCGTGCCGTCGGGGCCGACGACCGCGGCGTGCGGGGCGGGAAGGCCGCCGAAGCGATGCGGGCCGCTGATGCCGGCGGGCAGCGCGATCAGCACATTGACCCGGCGCGCCGACTCGGGAAGCGCGTCGAGGTCGAGGGCCAGCCGGTGCTGGGCGGCGACCTGTCGCGGCACCTCCAGCCCAGGGATGTCCGGCGAGCCCGGGTGCGCGACCCAGTCGGGCCGCGGCACCCGCTCGTGCTCGTCGGTGAGCGTGATGCCGGCGATCACCGGATGGCCGGCCGACAGCCGGATCTCCAGGCGTGACCCGGGCAACGGATGGTTCTGTCCCTGCACCAGCTCGGCGGTCATCGCGCCCACTCCCCCGTCCCGTCCCGTTCCCGGCTCGCTAGAGGTACGGCACGATCGCCGGGGCGAGCTCCTGGATCGTACGGCCCTGGCTGGGCTCACCGATCGCCTGCATGCTCCAGCCCGTGCCCTGCCGGATCACCTTCGCCATAATCTGTGCGGTGGCCGGGCCACCGCCGGTGAGCGTGTAGCGGGCCAGCTCCTGGCCGGTGGTCTCGTCGACCAGACGGCAGAAGGCGTTCTGCACCTCGGCGAAGGTCTGGCCGTTGAAGGAGTTCACCGTGAACACGATCTGGTTGATGTGCACCGGCACGCGCGCCAGGTCGACGAGGATCGACTCGTCGTCGCCGCCCTGGCCGGCACCGCCCACCCGGTTGTCACCGGTGTGGCGGACGGACCCGTCGTCGCTCACGAGTTGCCTGAACCAGACGGCGCCCACGGCCTGCTGGTCGGCGAACAGGACGGCAGAGGCGTCGAGGTCGATCTCACGGGTGCGGCTGCCGAAGAGCCCACGGCGCGGGGCGGCCTGCCAGCCCAGACCCATCCGGACCGACTTCAGGGTGCCGCCGTCGGACTTCTGCAGGCTGATGGCCTGTCCCTTGGACAAGTTGACGCTCACGCGGTCCCCTCCTCATGCGGTACCGACCGCCGGGCGGCCGGACATGGCAGCGATCTGGCTGCCCTGCGGCAACCTAAATGCCCCGGTACCGGACCTGGCCACCAGAAGAAGAGCTTTGTGTCAGTGTTGCAACACTGCCGCCCACCACCCCTGCCGCCTCCCGGCCTGTCCGCACCGGCATCCGCCAAAACAGTGAACGGGCAGGCCCAGTACGTCTACTCTGCTGTCGGCGACGCTGATCGAGAACGGTCGCGTGCATGTCGACGCGGCATTGCGGCAACGGGGGTGCGATGAGGCCTCGGCTGGTGTTCGTGCACGGGGTGGGCGGTCCACGGGACGCGACCGCGGAACTGGCCGCCTGGACGGACGCGTTGGCGTCGGGGATGCGCAAGGCGGGCCATTCCGACGTGGCCGCCGCGTTGTCGGGTGGCGCGGTCGACCGCGTGTTCGTCCACTACGGCGATCTCTTCCGCCCCGCGCAGGCGCAGGGCGGCACGGTGGAGATCGAGGACGACGAGTCGGCCAAGATCCTCCTCGAGTTGCTCGACGAGATGCTGGCCGGCCTGTCCGACCCGCTCCCGGAGGCTCCGGCGGCCGAACAGGACGTGTACCGCGCCAGGATCCTCGCGCACGCACGGGCACAGACCGCGCCGCGGCCTCAGGAACAGGGAGCGATGGCCGCGGTGCGCCGTGCCCTCGATGTGGCCACCACAGTGCTGTCCGTACCGCTGTTCCGCGGCCTCGGGCAGTGGGCCGCTCCCAAGCTGATGGTGCGTGACCTCGGTCAGGTGGCCCGCTATCTGGCCCGCCGGGAGAGCGACGGAACGGAACGGGCGCTCGACGTGGGGATCCGCGGCCGGGTGGCGCGGGAGCTCGCCTTGGGCGCCACGGTGCTGGTGGCCCATTCCCTCGGCACTGTCGTCAGTTGGGAGACCCTGCACGAGCACCCCTCGCCGGTACGGCTGTTGGTGACACTGGGCTCGCCGCTGGGCATGCGTACCGTCGTATGGCCGCGGCTGGTCCCGCGACCGCCGCGCACGCCCGAACAGGTCGGCGCGTGGCTGAACTTCTTCGATCCCGACGACCCGGTGGCCGTACGGCCCCGCCTCGAGGACGACTTCGGACCCAACAGCGCGCGGATACTTCCGGAGAGCCGAAGGGTCGACTCGGTGGGCCTGTGGGTCCATCCCGCCGTGCTCTACCTGGCGCAGCCCGGTGTGGCCGGCCCGGTCGCCGAGGCGCTGCGCACGGCCCTCGCCGGAGAGCGATGACCGCGCCCCCGCGTCACGTGCTGGTGATCGGCGCCCAGTGCGCCGCCATGGGGCGCCTCGACCGGTTGGAGGAGTCGGCGACCCTGCTGCACAGCGTGCTGGTCGATCCGCGCTTCGGCGGGTGCCTTCCTGGGCTGCCCGACGGCCGCTCCCTGTTCACGGGACCGGAGTTGACCGGCCCCAGGATCGGCGAACTGGTCCGCGAGGGGTACCGCTTCGCGGGCGAGCGTGGTGCCGTCCTGGTGGTGGCGCTGCTCGGACACGGCTTCGTCCCCGGCACCAGCGGTTCCCTCTGCTACATGGGCACCGATTCCCAGCCCGAGGTGCGCGAGGGAGCCGTCGAGGTCGGACCGCTGCTGCGGGACGCCGCCGACCGGAACGGCGTGCACGGGGTCGTGTGCGTCGTGGACACCTGCCATGCCGGTGGAGCCATGCCGAACCCCAACGAACTGGCGGGCGGAGTCCGAGGCGGCAGCGTGCGGCTGAACGTCCTGATGTCCTGCGGGGCCGCTCAGCCGTCCGTCGACCTGCGGCTGTCCCGGGAGCTCGCCGACCTCCTCCAGCGGGGACGGGCCCGGGCCGGGCAGTTCATCGACACCGGCACCGCCGCCTTCGCGATACGGGGCCGGCTGCCCGGCCAGAACGTCGGCCATTCCGTCCTGGACGGCGACCCGTTCGCGCAGGAGCCCCTGTGGCTGGGCCGCAACGTCTGCCACCCGGGGTACACCGTGGGGCCGCGCGCCGGCGTGCCCGGGCCGCGGGCGCGGCAGGCACTGGCCGCCGCTCTCGCCGCTCTGGACCCTCCGCTCGGCGACGGCCGTCTGCCGAACACCCTGGACGGGGCTGTGGCGCTGCTCGGCACCCTGGCCGACCGGCCGGCCGACCCCATGACCCAACGGGCGGTGCGCGCCGCGGAGAACCTGGTCATCGAGTTCCGCACGGTGGACCTGCTCTCCGGCCGGCTCGGCGGCGAGATCAGCACCGCGCACCTGCGTCGCGCGCTCGGCGCGGCGCTGACCGCCGAGGACGGGCCGCCCAGGGGCAGCCCCAGGCCGACCGTGCCGGACGCCGTCGACCATCTCGTCTACGAGCATCCCGTCACCGACCCGGACTGCCGGCGTCGGCTCACCCACTTCGTGGTCCTGCTGGCGCAGGAGGCCGGACAGGATCCGGCGGATCCCGTCGTCAAGCAGTGGGCCCAGTCCATCGACGCCTCCGTCGCGCTCAACAACGCCCTCGGCCTCGCCCGCGCCCAGCGGGAGAGGCAGCGGCTCAGCCTCGTGGTCAGCCTGCACGCCTCGTTGACGGGCGACTGGCCCGACTCCCTGGACGCCTGGCTGTTGCGTGACGGCGACATCATCGGCCACGAGCCGTTCGAGGCACCGGACAACAACCGGGCGAGCGTCGAGGACGCCCTCGACAGCGCGGTGATCTGGGCCGAGGACACGGCGGACGAGCTCGGCATCGACCTCCACCGGGTCGACGTGGCGCTGCCGACCGCGCGGCTGCTGGACTGGCCTCCCGAGGAGGCCGGGCCGGACGTACGGCTCGGCCACCAGTACGCCGTGGTCCTCCACTGGAGCGAACGGCTCGCTCCGACACGCTCGCTGAGACGGCTGCGCAGCGTCGTGAAGGACCGCTGGGAGCAGATGCACCACCGCACCGCCGACGTGCCTCTGGACTGGCTCGACCGCAGGGCCGTACAAGACCGCGAACAGCTGTACGACGAGCTGCGCAAGGGCCGCTACCGGCAAGGCATCGGCCTGCTGCACCACCCCGGCGGCGACACGTCCCTGGTCGAACTGCTCCTGAAGTACACGCCGGTGTTCCTGTGGCCGCGGGACGGCGACTGCCGTGCCGACTGGCCGAGCTGCCTCGACCGGTACTGGCCGACCCTGCCCGTCGGCCTCACTCAGGCCTATCGGCGGCGCTGGCTCGGCGAGTGCGGTGAGCCGATCGCGGATCTGCGCGTCGTGTGGGACAGCGGCGAGTGGCTCGCGTTCTGCCACAGCATCGCCCAGCCCGTGCCGCCGACGGCGCCCCGACCCCTGCTGGAGGAGCAATGAGCTGGAACAGCTACTACACCGGCACCGGAGAGCCCCGGCCGAATGCCTGGTTGCCCCCCGCCCCGCCCTGGCGGACCTTCCCGCACCAGCCGGCCGGGGACGTCTTCCAGCCGCCCGAAGGACTGACCGACGCGGTGAACGCCGCGCTGTGCCTACGACGGCCGCTGCTGCTCACCGGCCCGCCGGGCTCGGGCAAGTCGACGGTCATCGAGCAGGTGTCACTGGAACTGGGCCTAGGGACGGTGCTGCGCTGGCAGATCACCTCCCGCAGCACCCTGGCCGACGCGCTCTACCGCTACGACGCGCTCGGCCGCATCCACGCCCACCGGCTGGCCCAGGACCGCGACGACATCTCCGGCGCGGCGGAGGACATCGCCACCTTCCTGCAGCTCGGCCCGCTGGGCACCGCCCTGCTGCCGGCCCGGCGGCCGCGTGCCCTGCTCATCGACGAGATCGACAAGGCCGACCTCGACCTGCCCGGCGACCTGCTCGACGTCCTCGAACGCGGCGAGTTCACCCTTGTCGAGCTCCTCCGGGAGAACCGGACGGCGGCCGATGTGCGCACCTGGGAGCCGGAGGTCGTGCACCGCGTCGAGAGCGGCAGAGTCCGCTGCACCGAGTTCCCGTTCATCGTCATGACCAGCAACGGGGAGCAGGAGATGCCTCCCGCGTTTCTGCGCCGCTGCGTCCGGTACAGCATGCCCGCGCCCACGATCGCGCTGATGTGCGACGTAGTGCGCAGGCACCTGGGGCTCGAGGTCCGCGAGTCGAGCCCGGAGGCGGACCTCGTCCAGGAGTTCGTCGAGCGGGTGGGAGCGGGCGAAACGGTCGCCGTCGACCAGTTGCTCAGTACGCTCCACATCCTCAGCGGTACCCCGTCGACGGACGTCGGCGAACGGGAGCGGGTGAAGCGGCTGCTGATGAAGGATCTCTCCCGTGCCTGACGAGTGGTCCCGCGGCGAGTCGGGCGACGCACTGGCCCGCGTCGCCCGGGCGGTGCTGCGTGCGGACCCGGGGCGGGACGCGTTGGGCCTGGCGGAGCTGCTGTGGCTCGCCGGTCTCGGACCGCCGCGGCCGGATCCGGCGGCCGGCGCGGACTCGGTGCCCTTCTCCGGGGACACGTCCGACGGCGCGTCGTCCCCCGTCGCACCGGCCTCCGGGACCGCGCCGCCCACCACGGAACCGGACGCGGACGAGAGGACGCGCGCCCTCGGTAGCGAGGACGAGGACAGGGACGGCCCGGCACGCTCCGTGGTGGTCCCCGGCGGCCGGCCGCTCCTCAAGGCGCCCGAACTGGTGCGCGCCCTCTATCCCCTCCGACGGCAGTGGCCGCGCGGACGGGCCCGGCGACTGGACGTCGCTGCCACGGTGGCGGAGTACGGCCGAACCGGAGAGCTCTGGCCGGTGTTCGCCCCCGCGCCCGAGCGCTGGTTCGATCTGACCCTGGTCGTCGACACCAGCACCACGATGTCCGTCTGGCAGGAGACAGCCGACGAACTCGGCCGCCTGCTCAGGACGTTGAACGCCTTCCGCACGATCCGGATCGGCAGCCTCGACGCGGATCTGCCCGCACCCGAGCTCCACTCCCGCACGCGGCGCTCCCCTCCGCTCGCCCCACTGTCCGTCCCGGTGCCGACCGGCCGACGCGGGCTCGTCCTCGTGTTCTCCGACTGCACCGCGCACGCCTGGCAGAGCGGGTACCTGTGGGAGCGGCTGTACGACTGGGCGCACACGCAGACCACCGTCCTCGTCAATCCCCTGCCCACGCGCGTCTGGCGGCACGTCGGAGTGGATCTGCCGGCGGTCCGGGTCTCTTCGGCGGGAACACCGGGAGCGTCGAACGTCGGGCTGTCCTTCCGGGCGCCTCCGGAGCCCGGGCAGCTACCGGTCCCGACGGTCACGCTGTCGCCCCGGCCGGTCGGCCACTGGGCGCGCACCCTGATGCGGTGCAGCCCCGAGGGGTGCGACGCGCTGCTGCTGCCGCCTCCCGGCAAGGGGGCCCAGAACCGCTGGGGGCTCCCGACCGAGGCGGACGGTCCGCAGGATCCCGACCACGCGCTGGCGAAAGCCTTCCGCTACCGGGCCTCGACCGCGGCGGTGCGGCTGGCCGTGCTCTGCTCCCCCTTCCCGGAGCTGAGCGTCCCCCTGCTGCGCCTGATCGCGGACGAGCTCGTGCCCGAGGCCACCGAGTCCGATCTGGCGGAGTTCCTCGTCGGCGGGCCCGTCGTCCCCGGCAAGCGGGTCCGTACGGGCGGTGAGGCGTCGGCGTGGGTGCACTACCGGCCCTCGGCCCGGGACTACTTCACGTCACTGCTCACCTCGCGTGAGGCATGGCAGCTCTACGACGCCCTGACCCGGGCCGTGGCCCGCGGTCCCCAGGGCCGGACGCGTCTGGGTGGGCAGGGGGGACTGTCCGTCGGAGCCGGAGCGGCCCTCGCGGGCGGGGCGTCCTTCGCCGACGCGCCTGCTCGGGTGCTGGAGTTGCTGGGGATCGCGCTCGGGCAGGAGCCGGACACACCCCCTCTTGAGGAGACGGCGGATCCGCCGGTCGAGGTGACGCCGGATCCGCCCGTCGAGGATGCGGCCCCGCAGCCGGTCGAGGAAACCCCTGACGAGGAGCCAGGGCTGCCGGCTGGGGGGAGCGTGCAGCTGGCCAAGGGGCAGACGATCGTTCTGCGGCAGGCCGGAGTTCCCCTGTCGGTGGTCCGCGTCCAGGCGAGCTGGGAGGCCGCCCGGCGCCGCGGCCTCTTCCGGTCCCGAACCCTGTCCCTCGACCTCGATCTCTCGGCCGTCCTGTTCGCCGACCGACAGCCTGTCGATGTGGTGTTCTTCCGCCATCTGATCAGCGACGACGGCTCTGTCAGGCACACCGGCGACGACCTCACCAGCCCCGCCGACGACGAGGCGATCCTCGTCGACCTGCGGCGCGTCCCTGTGCACATCGACAGCCTTGTCATGACGCTGAACTCGTTCACAGGTCAGACGTACAACGACGTGGCCCACGTCCAGCTCCGGCTCATCGACGAGCCCGCCGGGCGGGACGTCGCCCGGTACGGGCTCGCCGGCGGCGGCCCGTACACGGCGCAGATCCTGGCCAAGCTCAGCCGTCAGGGCGATGACTGGACCCTGACGGCGCTCGGCACGCCGGCCAACGGCCGCACCTTCCAGGACCTGATGCCCGCTATCCTTCCGCACCTGTGAGCGGCCCCTCCGCAGCCGGTCAGGCCAGCCCGGCCTCCCGCATCTGGCGCAGTTCCTTCTTCATCTCGGAGACCTCGTCGCGCAGTCGGGCCGCGATCTCGAACTGGAGGTCGGCGGCCGCGGCGCGCATGCGCGCGGTCATCTCCTCGATCTGTTCGGCGAGTTCGGCCGCGGGACGGTCGGTCGGGACCGTCTCCTTGCCCTTGGCGGGCTTGGCGCTCTTGGACGCCTTGTTGCCGAGTGCCGGCACAGGTGCCTTGGCGCCCTTGCCGTCCGGCGACTTGCGGTAGCCGGAGCCGAGCAGCTGTTCCGTGTCGATGTCCTCGCGGGCGATCTGGGCCACGATGTCGTTGATCTTCTTGCGGAGCGGCTGAGGGTCGATGCCGCGCTCGGTGTTGTACGCGACCTGCTTCTCCCGGCGGCGGTTGGTCTCGTCGATGGCCTTCTCCATCGCCGGGGTGATCTTGTCGGCGTACATGTGGACCTGACCGGAGACATTGCGCGCCGCGCGGCCGATGGTCTGGATGAGGGAGGTGCCGGAGCGCAGGAAGCCCTCCTTGTCGGCGTCGAGGATCGCCACCAGGGACACCTCGGGCAGGTCGAGGCCCTCGCGCAGGAGGTTGATGCCGACCAGGACGTCGAACTCGCCGGAGCGCAGCTCGCGCAGCAGTTCGACACGGCGCAGGGTGTCGACGTCGCTGTGGAGATAGCGGACCTGGATGCCGAGTTCCAGGAAGTAGTCGGTGAGGTCCTCGGCCATCTTCTTGGTGAGCGTGGTGACCAGGACACGCTCGTCCTTCTCGACGCGCTCCCGGATCTCGTGCACGAGATCGTCGATCTGGCCCTCGGTGGGCTTGACGACGACCTCCGGGTCGATCAGACCGGTGGGGCGGATGATCTGTTCGACGGTGCCGTCCGCGCGCGAGAGCTCGTACTTGCCCGGTGTCGCGGACAGGTAGACGGTCTGCCCGATGCGCTCCTGGAACTCCTCCCACTTCAGGGGGCGGTTGTCCAGGGCGGAGGGCAGCCGGAAGCCGTGGTCGACGAGGGTGCGCTTACGGGAGGCGTCGCCCTCGTACATCGCGCCGATCTGCGGGACGGTGACATGGGACTCGTCGATGACGAGCAGGAAGTCGTCCGGGAAGTAGTCGAGCAGGGTGTTCGGCGGGGAGCCGGGTGAGCGGCCGTCGAAGTGCATCGAGTAGTTCTCGACACCGGAGCAGGAGCCGATCTGCCGGAGCATCTCCAGGTCGTAGGTGGTCCGCATGCGCAGTCGCTGGGCCTCCAGGAGCTTGCCCTGCTTCTCCAGGTCGGCCAGCCGCTCGCCCAGTTCCTTCTCGATGTCGTTGGCGGCCCGCTCCAGGCGCTCGGGTCCCGCCACGTAGTGGGTGGCCGGGAAGATGTACAGCTGCTGGTCGTCGCTGATGATCTCGCCGGTGAGCGGGTGGAGGGTGGACAGGGCCTCGATCTCGTCGCCGAACATCTCGATCCGCACGGCGAGTTCCTCGTAGACCGGGAAGATCTCGATGGTGTCGCCGCGGACGCGGAAGGTGCCGCGAGTGAAGGCCAGGTCGTTGCGCGTGTACTGGATGTCGACGAAGCGGCGCAGCAACTGGTCCCGGTCGAGCTCGTCGCCGACCCGGAGCGGGACCATCCGGTCCACGTACTCCTGCGGAGTACCGAGGCCGTAGATGCAGGAGACGGAGGCGACCACGACGACGTCACGGCGGGTGAGCAGCGAGTTGGTCGACGAGTGGCGCAGCCGCTCGACCTCCTCGTTGATCGAGGAGTCCTTCTCGATGTAGGTGTCCGACTGCGGGACGTACGCCTCGGGCTGGTAGTAGTCGTAGTACGAGACGAAGTACTCGACGGCGTTGTTCGGCAGCAGCTCGCGGAACTCGTTCGCCAACTGGGCGGCCAGTGTCTTGTTCGGGGCCATCACCAGGGTGGGACGCTGGAGCTTCTCGATCATCCACGCGGTGGTGGCGGACTTGCCGGTGCCGGTGGCGCCGAGCAGTACGACGTCCTTCTCACCGGCCTCGATGCGTCGGGCCAGGTCGGCGATGGCCGCCGGCTGGTCGCCGCTGGGCTGGTAGGGGCTGACGACCTCGAAGGGCGCCACCGTGCGTTCGATCTGGGAAACGGGCCGCATGTCACCAACCGTACGACCCCCCACTGACAACGCGGCCCGATCAGCGGTTTTGCGGGGGCACGGGAGCCGGGACGTGCCGGCGGCGCGTCAGCGGTTCTGGGGGGTGCGGGACGTGTAGTGGTCCGCGTGGCGGCGGGTGCGGAGGGTGGGGCGGCGGGTGGCGGCGAGCGAGACCAGCTCTCTCGCGGGTACGCCCGGCTTGTTCTCCACGGGTGTCCAGACGGGCTTCCCCATGACCATCAGCGGGTCGAACAGCACCACGACGCCGGCGAGCAGCAGGAAGGCGAGCGGGCCGATCATCATGGGCGCGAGCAGCGAGGTGGGCGAGTCGCCCGAGGTGGGGGCCCCCGTGCCGTGGAGATGGGCGCTGAGGGCGGCCATGCCGGTGTAGTGCATGCCGGTGACGGCGAGTCCCATGATCAGGCTCGCACCCACGCTCCACAGGAAGCCCCTGACCTGGCCGGCCGCCCACAGGGCGACGGTGGCGGCGACGACGGCTATCACGACGGACACGGCGACGGTGAGCGTGTTGTACTCCAGCTTGCCGTTGAAGCGCATACCGGCCATGCCCAGGTAGTGCATGGTGGCGATGCCCAGTCCGGTGACGGCGCCCCCGGTCATCAGGGCCGTCCCCCTGGCCCCTCGGTAACCGACGATGAAGATCCCGATTCCCACCATGACGATGGCGACGGCCAGGCTCGCGTATGTGGTGATCCTGTCGTAGTGGATCGGGGCCTGCTCGATCCTGAAACCCATCATCGCGATGAAGTGCATGGTCCAGATACCGGAGCCGATCGCGGCCGAGCCGAGGGCCAGCCAGCCGGGGCGCCAGGAGTTGCCCACGAGCATGGACCGGGTGGTGCAGCGCAGCCCAAGGGCGCCGCCCAGGCAGGCCATGAGGTAGGCCACCAGCGGTGTGACGAGTCCGTAGTTGAATCCGTCGATGGTGCCTTGCATGCGCGGCTGCCCTTCCGCCTTCTTACGTCCCGGAATTTTCCGATGTGCACCCCTTCCCAGGACCGTCCAGGCGGTCAGGGCTGAGGCAGAGAGTATGACTCCCACTGGAATGGTCGAACGATTTTCCGGCAAAGAAACACGGCCTTGCCCCAGTTGTGCGGCACCAGTGAGCGGACTTGGGACATCCGCGTTCAACTTGTGGTCATCCTGTACCCGTCTGCGGTTGACCCTCTGCTGTCAGAGTTGTGCCGTACGTGTTCGCTCGACGCGAGGAGTACGCATGCACGCGCGCGCTATCGCCGCCACGACCACCGCGCTGCTGGGGACCGCAGCCCTCCTGCTTCCGCCCTCCCACGCCCTGGCCGACGGGGACGGGAGGCGCCCCACGGTCATCGCCCACCGGGGCGCCTCCGCCTACGCGCCGGAGAACACCCTGGCCGCCGTCGACAAGGCGGCCGAGCTGGGCGTCGCCTGGGTCGAGAACGACGTCCAGCGCACCCGGGACGGAGAGCTCGTCGTCCTTCACGACGACAGCCTGCAGCGCACCACGGACGCCGAGGAGGTTTTCCCCGGGCGGGCGCCCTGGAAGGTGCAGGACTTCAGCGCGGCCGAAGTCGCGCGCCTCGACGCGGGAAGCTGGTTCGGTCCCGCGTACGCGGGCGCGCGCGTGCCGACGCTCCAGCAGTACGTACGTCGGGTGGAGCTGCACCACCAGAAGCTGCTCCTGGAGGTCAAGAACCCGGAGCTGTATCCGGGCATCGAGAAGGAGACCCTGAAGCTTCTGGGCAACGAGGGCTGGCTCGACCAGCGGCATCTCGCGGACCGGCTGATCGTGCAGAGCTTCAGCGCGGACAGTGTGCGTACCGTCCATCAGCTGAAGCCCGGCGTCAGGACCGGCTTCCTCGGTACGCCGCCCGTGGCGGACCTGCCCGCGTACGCCGTTTTCGTCGACCAGATCAACCCGTCGTACAGCTCTCTCTCCAAGGGGTACGTCTCCGCTGTCCACGCTTCCACCGGGGCGCACGGCAGGCCGCTGGAGGTGTCCACCTGGACCGTCAACGACGCGAACACCGCCCGGCTGGTCACCGGGTACGGCGTCGACGGCATCATCAGCAACAAGCCCGACGTGGTGCGCGACGCGCTGCCCGCCGACTGACCCCGGCCTCGCCCGGGGAGCCGGCGCGGGTGGTGTCCGCCGCTCCCCGGGCGTTGTCAGTGGCGCGCCGTACGGTGGGTCGCATGAACAGCCATGGGCAGTACGAGCAGCAGGTCGTGTGGGCCGTCGTCGCCACCGACATCGGTCCGCTGCTGCTGGCCGCGACCCGCGAAGGCCTGGTCAACGTCGTCTTCCACGCCACGGACACGGTGCGCGACAAGTCGCTCGACCGGCTTGCGTCCCGGCTGGGCGGTGAGCCGGTCGAGGCACCCGACTCCCCGCTGCTGGCGGAGGCGATACGCCAGGTGCGGACGTACTTCGCGGGCGAGCGGCGCGACTTCGAGCTGCCCCTGGACTGGTCTCTGATCTCCGGCTTCAACCGGCAGGTGCTGCGCGAGCTGGCGTCCGGCGTGCCGTTCGGCACGGTCGTGGGGTACGGCGATCTGGCCGGCCGGGTCGGCCAGCCGGGGGCCGCCCAGGCGGTGGGGGTGGCGATGGGCTCCAACCCGCTGCCGGTCGTCGTGCCCTGCCATCGGGTGGTCGAGAGCGACGGCGGCATCGGCGGTTTCGGCGGCGGGCTGGAGACCAAGCGGAAGCTGCTCGCGCTGGAGGGAGTCCTTCCCGAGCCGCTGTTCTGAGCCCCCGGCGCGCTAGTCGTAGTGCCGTGCCTCGAAGACGTTGCCGTCGGGGTCGCGGAAGTAGAAGCTGCGGCGGGCCGTCCCACGGGCGCCGAAGGAGTCGTACGAGATGTCCGAGACGGGGACCGACCGTTCCTCAAGGCGGCCCCGCAGAGCCTCGAAGCCGTCGCCCGGCAGGGCCAGGCAGACATGGTTGACCGGGTGGCCGGCGCTGTCGGCGGCGCCGGGGACCATCTTCATGCCCGGCGCGGCGGAGAGGGGCATGAGGTCGAAGATGGTCTCGTCGTTGAGCCGCACGGAGGGGAAGGAGACCGCCCCCTCGGCGAAGTCGGTGAGCCGCAGGGGTTCCATGCCGAGCGTCTTCTCGTAGAAGTCGGCCGACGCCACCGGGTCGTGTACCCAGAGGACGACGTGGTCGAGACGTGCCGTGTTGTCCGTCATGCGGCCCAGGCTGGTGGGGTCCCCCACACGGTGCAAGTGTTTGACCGGGCGTGCCGCCCGCCAGAGATGAGGGAAGACCGACCGACAGGAGGCAGGCTCGTGGTGCTCGTGCTGTCCGAAGAAGTGCGGGACGCGATCGACGCGCGTCGACCCGTGGTGGCCCTGGAGTCCACGATCATCGCGCACGGGTTGCCGCGCCCGAGGAATCTCCAGGTGGCGCTGGAGCTGGAGGACGTGGTGCGGCAGGAGGGTGCCGTCCCCGCGACCATCGCCGTGCTGGACGGGCGGCCCCATGTCGGTCTGGACAAGGAGCAGTTGGAGCGGGTCGCGAACGAGGACGGCATCCGCAAGCTCGGCCACCGGGATTTGCCGCTCGCGGTGGCCTCCGGGGCGAGCGGGGCGACGACGGTGTCGGCGACCGCTCTGCTGGCGGCCCTGGCGGGCGTACGGGTGTTCGCGACGGGTGGGCTCGGCGGGGTGCACCGGGAGTGGACGGTGACCCAGGACGAGTCGGCCGACCTCGGGCTGTTGGCACGCACCCGGATCACCGTGGTGTGCGCGGGCGTGAAGTCGATCCTGGACGTCCCGGCGACGCTGCAACGGCTGGAGACCCTGGGTGTCGCGGTGGCCGGATACGACACGGACCGGTTCCCCGGCTTCTATCTGTCCGACTCGGGGCACCCGGTGGAGTGGACGCTGGAGACTCCTCGGCAGGTGGCCGACGTCATGAGAGCCCAGGACGCGCTCGACGGCCCCGGGTCGGCCCTGATCGTCGCCAATCCGGTCCCCGAGGCGGAGCAACTGGATCCCGACCTGCACGCGCGTGTGCTCGCCGAGGCGCTGCACGCGTGCGGGAAGGAAGGGATCACCGGGCAGGCGGTCACGCCGTTCCTGCTGGACTACCTGGTGCGGCACACCGACGGGGCCTCGCTGAGCGCCAATCTGGCGGCGGTGCGCGGCAATGTACGGCTGGCGGGGCGGATCGCGGCGGCCTGGGCAGGCACGTGACCAAGCGGCCCCGGCCCGGTGCGGTCGGCGCGGCGGTCCAGCGGCCGGCCCGAACCGTCCGCCCCGAGGGTGCGCTGCTGGTCGTGGGGGATGTCATCACGGACGTCGTCGCCCGGCATCACGGTCCGCTCGCCGCGGGCACGGACACGGTCACGACGATCCGGACGGTGCCGGGCGGAGCGGGGGCCAACGTGGCCTGCTGGGCCGCTCACCAGAGGCGCTGCGAGGTGCGGCTGGTCGGGCGGGTGGGCGTGGACTCGGCAGCCTGGCACGAGCGGGAACTGGTCGCCTGCGGGGTGCGGCCGACGCTCGTCGTCGATCCGCAGGCGCCGACCGGGACGGTGATCTGCCTCGTCGACGTGGACGCGGCGGCCGAGCGGACGTTCCTCACCGACAGCGGGGCATCATTGCGGCTCGCGCCCGAGGACTGGTCGGACACGCTGCTCGACGGGGTCGCACGGTTGCATCTGTCGGGCTACCTGCTGTTCTCCGAACCGAGCCGGGCGCTGGTGGCGCTGGCCTTGGCGGCGGCGGGGGCGCGTGGGGTGCCGGTGAGCCTGGACCCGGCGTCGGCCGGTTTCCTGGTGGCGTTGGGAGTGGACCGTTTCCTCGCGCTCGTCGAGGGCGTGGACGTGCTGTTGCCCAGCCGGGACGAGGCGTGCCTGCTCACCGGGTTGCCCGACGCGGCGGACGCGGCGGCCAAGCTGAGCCGTCACGTCCCGCTGGTGGTCGCCAAGCAGGGCGCGGAGGGTGCGCTGGTGGCCCGGTCGGGCTCCGTCGTGGCCCGCGTACCCGCCGTACCGGCGAACCCTCGTGACACCACCGGAGCCGGCGACGCCTTCACCGGCGCCTTCCTCGCGGCCCTGCTCATGGGCGCCGCCCCCGAGGACGCGGCGGCGGAGGGCTGCCGGGCGGGAGCGCTCGCGGTGGAGGGGGTAGGGGGGCGGCCGCCGGGGACGGGGTGAGGGGGCTCGGCCCATCCACGCCTGCCTACGCCGGCCCCACGCCCGATCACCCCACCGCCCCGGCGCGCCCCGGCGCGCCCCGGCGTCAACTTCCGCCATTTTCCTGGCCTTTGCGTCCCCACGCCGAGATCATCGGGGCCGTGGCGAGGTCCATGTCGCCGGAGGCGACGTTCGCGAGGTGGCGGTCGATGTCCTGGGCCGTGGCGATGCCCGCGGTGACGAGCTGGTCGCGGATCTGGCGAACCGTGGCCGATTCCAGGGCGGCGCAGGCGGGCGAGCTGAGCGGGAAGCAGGCATCGGCCTCCACCCGGCGCAGGCCTGCCTCGCGGAGCAGCCTCGGCAGCCTGCGCCCGTAGGCCAGATCGGCGCCCCGGTCGGCGAGGAGTTGACGGAAGCCCTGCCTCAGCCGGTTCGCGAGTTGCTGCTCGGGGCCGTGCTCGTCGGGGCAGAGCAGCGGCTGGAGGGCCGGATCGGCGTCCTCGACCAGGAGGCGCCCGCCCGGTCGCAGGGCCTTGACCATCGATCGCAACGCCCTTTCCCGGTCCGGTACATGAACGAGGACGAGCCGGGCGTGCACCAGGTCGAACCCCTCCTCCGGCGGGTCCTCGGCACCCACGTCGTGCACCCGCACGTGCACCGGCGGGCGGGCGGCCGAGGCGACCCGTGAGGTGTCGATGTCGGTCGCGAGGACCCGTCCGGTCGGGCCCACCTTCTTGGCCAGCCAGGACACCACGGAGGTACCTCCGGCCCCGACCTCCCAGCAACGCCAGCCGGGTCCGACGCCGAGGCCCTCAAGGTGCCGGAAGGTCGCGGGGTCGAAGAGAGCGGCGAGGGCGTCGAAACGTTCCCCCGCCTCGGTCTGCCGGTTGTCGAGGAGATACCCGTCGGTTCGCGTCATACCGCGATCATCCCAGTTGCCCGGCTTGTCCGGAGAGGTCGACGCGACTCCTGCGAAGAGATGACCGCGCCCTTGCCGGCATGGCCCACGTCCGATCGACGGACCATCCACGTCCGTCCGGCGCACAGCTGACGGCTCCGCCCCCGGATTCCCCGTGTCCAGACGTCTGTGTCCAGGCACGAAGCCGTTGTCCACAGGCGGGAACCAAACGGAACGTCCTGTTCCCACAGGCTTACCCGTCGCTCACCCCGAGCTGGCAAACTGGCACGCCAGGGCGCGGGAATGTGGCGCGGGGGAGATCGCAAGGAGATCCAAATGTCCATGGCAGGGAATCTGCGGAAGGTCACGAGCTTCGGCAGGGTTGGCGGCCTCCGCAAGGTGGCACGGCTGGCGCGGCGGCGCCCCCGCGTCGACCTGAGCCATCCGGCCCGGTCCCCGCTGGGCTCCTCGGTGGTCAACTGCGTGACGTATCGGGAGGGTGTCCGGGTCCCCGGCGGCAGCGACCTGGTCGACGCGGTGCAACGGGTGCGCAAGAACCGCGACGGATTCGTCTGGCTCGGCCTGCACGAGCCGACGGACCAGGAGTTCGCGGGTGTCGCCGAACTCTTCGACCTGCACCCGCTGGCGGTCGAGGACGCGGTCGAGGCGCATCAGCGCCCGAAGCTGGAGCGCTACGGCGAGACGGTGTTCGCGGTGTTCAAGACGGTCTGCTACGTCGAGCACGAGGAGCTCACGGCGACCAGCGAAGTGGTGGACACCGGCGAGATCATGGTGTTCGTCGGCGAGGACTTCGTGATCTCGGTGCGGCATGGGAGGCACGGCTCGCTGGGGCCGTTGCGGGAGACGCTGGAGTCCTCTCCCCAGCAACTCTCCAAAGGTCCGGCCGCTGTACTGCACGCGATCGCGGACCATGTGGTCGACGACTACCTGCACGTCACCGACTTGGTGCAGGAGGACATCGACCTGGTCGAGACGGCCGTGTTCGCGGAGAACGGCGCGCGGGTGGACGCGGGGCGCATCTACCAGCTCAAGCGGGAACTCCTGGAACTCAAGCGGGCCGTCGTGCCGCTGGGGCGCCCGTTGGAGGAGCTGGCCACCCGGCCGATGCGGGTGGTCGACCCGGAGATACAGGCCTACTTCCGTGACGTCTCCGACCACCTGCTGCGGGCCAAGGAGCAGATCGCCGCCTTCGACGAGCTGCTCAACTCCATCCTCCAGGCGCATCTCGCACAGGTGACGGTCGCGCAGAACGAGGACATGCGGAAGATCACGGCATGGGCAGCCATGGTCGCCGTACCGACGATGGTGTGCGGCGTGTACGGCATGAACTTCGAGTACATGCCTGAACTGCACTGGCGGTTCGGCTACGGCCTGATCATCGGCGTGATATCCGTCGCCTGTGTGTTCCTGTACCGGGGCTTCCGGCGCAACGGCTGGATCTGATCCGACCGGAGCGACGACGGGTCAGTGGGCACCGACCCTCCGGGCGTAGACGCTCTCGGCCCAGGTCGCGATCTGGTCGTCCGTGAGGTTCTGGGCCAGGTCGGCCTCACTGATCATGCCGACCAGCCGCTTGTCGTCGATGACGGGGAGCCGACGGATCTGGTGCTCCTGCATCTCGTGGAGCACCTCACTGACATCGGCGTTGGCGTCGATCCAGCGCGGGGTGCCCCGGGCCATCTCGCCCGCGGTGACCTCGGCCGGGTCGTGGCCCATGGCGACACAGCCGACGACGATGTCGCGGTCGGTGAGGATGCCGCAGAGCCGTTCGTTCTGGTCGCTGATGGGCAGGGCGCCGACATTGAGGTTACGCATCAACTGGGCGGCACGGTCCAGGGTCTGATGGGCGGGGATCCACTGTGCGCCACGGTGCATGATGTCTCCGGCGGTGGTCATGGTGTACCTCCCGGCGCCGGCGCGGAGCGAGGTCACCGCAAGTCCCGGCACCCAACATTCTCCCGGCGCCGCCCGGCGCCCGCACCCGGAGCGGGCTCAGACCGAGAAGCCGGCGATTTTACGCGGGACGACGCGGATGATCACGCGAACCTCGTCGTCCTTCTCGGCGGGCGGGTCGATGCCGAGGTACTTGTGCGAGAGCTCGTACGGGAGTCGCTTGCCCTCGTCCGGGAGGATCTCGGCGATGCCGCGGATCTCGACCGAGGTGTAGGGGTTGGCGAGGTCGAAGACCGACAGGCTCACGCGGGGGTCGCGGCGGAGGTTGCGCACCTTCTGACGTCCGTCGATGGAGGAGAAGAGCACGATGTCGTCCTCGCGCTTGATCCAGACCACCGAGTTCTGCGGGGCGCCGTCGGGGCCCAGGGTCGCGACGGCGGCGAAGTTCCTGCCGTCGAGGAGTGCGCGGACCGAGTCGTCGAAGGAGACGGGATCACTGGAGGGGGTCGTCATGGAGGCAGCGTAGTTAAATGCACACGCATATAAAAGCGGTTTGACGGATCTGGGGCTGGAGAGGGCCTCGGTCAGCCGTTCCAGGCCGGGTGACGTGGATCGTCGGCGCGCACGAGGACATCGGCTGTGCCGGCCGGGTCGGTCTCGTGCTCGTAGCGCTCGAAGACGGGCAGCGTCCAGTGGTCGGACTCGGGGGTGCGGCGGCGCAGGGCCCCCGGCGAGAGAAGCACGTGAACGGTCAGATCGAAGGGGAACCAGTGGTGCAGAAGGAGGGGACCGTGCAGCAACAGGAAACCGGCGGGCGGGAGTTGGACGTAGGGGCTGCGGGTGGCGCGGTCCGTGGCGGGGTCCCACAGGTCGGGCAGGATCCGGCCGTCGCCGCCGGGTTCGAGGGGGCCGAACACCTCGCGCCACAGGGCGGCGGTGTCGAACCAGCCGGTGTAGTAGGCCTCCGGGTCCCGGTGGCCGTACTCCAGGCGGAGCGAGGCGGGCCGCAGGAAACCCTGGGTCCCGACGGCCAGCGAGGCACGGCCGCGTATCCGGAGCGCTTCCGATACGCGGTCGGCGAGGTCGCCCGGGCGGGCCGCGGGGGCTCCGTCGAAGGCGATGCGCGGCCAGGGGCTGCCGTCGGCCGGTTTCAGGTCGAGCAGTCGCTCGGCGAGCTGGTCGCCGAGCCGGTCCCAGGTGATCGCTTCGAGTCGCACACGGCCCATGATGCGTCAACCAGCGTTCAGGACGCGTCACGCTCATGGGGGCGGTCGCCGCCTGGCCGCGGCGGACCAGGACGGGTACGGCTACGGGTACGGGTGGAGGGCGTAGTTCCGGGGCCGGGAGACGGGAAAGAACCCTGTATGGCGCACCTCGCAACTCCCCCTTCCCGTACCGCGTCCCGAACCGGACCTCTCGTCCTCCAGCCGCTGCGGCGACGGCGGTGCGCGGAGTGCCGGCGCGGACCGTTGTCGCTGCTCGTCGTCGAGGACGGCGCGCCTCGGTGCCTCGACTGTGCCGATCTGGGGCATCTGGTGTTCCTGCCGCGCGGCGACACCGCGCTGACGCACCGGTCCCGGGAGGAGAGCACGTTGTCAGCGGTGGTCGTGCGGTTCAACCGGCGCAAGGGACGGTACGAGCGGCAGGGCGTCCTCGTCGAGGAGGCGGGGCTCGCCCGGGCCGAGGCGCGGTGCCTGGCTGACGCGGAGGCACGGCGCCGACGCCGGGTTCGGGACGCCGCGCGGCGGGCGGCGGAGGACGTGCGGTTCACGGATGCCTTCGCGGCGGAGATACGGCGGCTGTTTCCCGGGTGCCCGCGGGCGTGGGCACGGGAGATCGCCGCGCACGCCTCGGTGCGGGGCAGTGGCCGGGTGGGACGGAGCGCGGCGGGGCGGGCGTTGTCCGAGGGAGCGGTGACCTCGGCGGTCGTGGCGTCCGTACGGCATGTGGAGACGCCCTACGACCAGCTGCTGATGAACGGGGTGGCGAGACATGAGGCGCGGCGGCGGATCTCGGGAGCGGCGGAGCTGGTGATCAGAGGGTGGCGAGAGGAAGAGGACGGGGTGGAGGTGGCGGCCGGGTGAGAGCTGGGCCGGGGCCGTCGTGGAGGACGGGGTTCGGGGGCGTCGTAGGCCTGGGGTGTCTTCCAGCCGACGGCCATGAGTGCGGGGCGTTCTACCTGGACGCTCGCACATGCCCGCGCGTGGTTCGGGCATGGCAGCGCGGGTTGTTCCGGGATTCACTGGTGGTGACGGTGGGTGCCGGGCCGAGGCTCGGCCGGATGCGGGAGTGGGTGGCGGCGTGATCGATGGGCCGTACTTCGTACTGACCATGGTGGGTGTGCTGGGGACCGGTTTGGTGGCGGGGGTGTTCTGCGGGTTCTCGACCTTTGTGATGCGTGCGCTGGCCTCGTTGCCGCCCGCTCAGGGCGTCGCCGCGATGAACGCGATCAACGTGACGGCGGTGCGGCCCGCGTTCATGCTCCTGTTCACCGGGACGGCCGTGGTGTGCGCGGTGATCGCGGTGGTGACGTTCGTGTTGTGGCCGGACGAGGGGACGGTCGAGTTGCTGCTGGGCAGCGCGCTGTATCTGTTCGGCGTGTTCGGGCTCACCGTCGTGGCGAACGTGCCGCGCAACGACGCGCTGGCCAAGCTGGACCCGGGTGCCCGGGAGGCGGCCGCGTACTGGCCGACGTATGTGCGCGAGTGGACGATGTGGAACCACGTCCGCACAGGCGCCTCGGCCGCGGCGGCGGTTGCGTACGTGCTGGCGCTGACCTGAGCGCGGGCTGGATCCCAGCTGAGCGGGAGCCTGCCCCAGCCTGCGAGAAAGCGCCGTCGGACTCTCTGCACGGGTGACCCACGGGACGTATCGTGGCCGAAAGAAGTACCTGGAGAAGTACCGAGCGGTGCACGGAACCATGCACCGCACCATGCAGCAGACGATGTACCGGGCTATGTATCAAACGCAGTGCCGCAGGACTGCCGCCCGATGACGCACGGCCACGTCGGACGCGCAGGCGTCGCACGCGCAGGCAAGGAACACGCCCATGGCCGACCCCAAGGGATTCATGACCACACCCCGCCAGGACTGGCCGCGCCGGCCGGTCGAGGAGCGGGTCCGGGACTGGGACGAGGTGTACGTCCCGGGGGCCCTGCTGCCCATCGTCAGCAAGCAGGCGGACCGCTGCATGGACTGCGGTGTGCCGTTCTGCCACGACGCCTGTCCGCTCGGCAATCTGATCCCCGAGTGGAACGACCTCGTGTCCCGGGAGGACTGGCGGGCTGCCTCCGACCGGCTGCACGCCACCAACAACTTCCCCGAGTTCACCGGCCGGTTGTGCCCGGCGCCCTGCGAGGCGGGATGTGTGCTGGCGATCAACCAGCCCGCGGTCACGATCAAGAACGTCGAGGTCGCCGTCGCCGACCGGGCCTGGGAACTGGGGTTCGCGCCGCCGCGCCCGCCGGAGCGGCTGTCCGGGCGGACGGTCGCGGTGATCGGCTCGGGGCCCACCGGCCTCGCCGCGGCACAACAGCTGACCCGCGCGGGGCACACGGTCGCCCTGTACGAGAAGGACGACCGGCTCGGCGGGCTGATGCGCTACGGCATCCCCGAGTTCAAGATGGAGAAGAGCCATCTGGAACGCCGGATCGAGCAGATGCGTGCCGAGGGCACGAAGTTCCGTACGTCCACCGCGGTCGGGCGGGACATCGGCGCCGCGGAACTGCGTGCGCGCTACGACGCCGTGGTGGTCGCCACCGGCGCTACGGCATGGCGTGAACTGGACGTGCCGGGTCGGGAGTTGGCCGGTGTGCGACAGGCGATGGAGTATCTGCCGCTGGCCAACCGGGTGCGCGAGGGGGATCTGGAGGTCTCGCCCATGTCCGCCGCCGGACAGCACGTCGTCATCGTCGGCGGCGGGGACACGGGGGCCGACTGTCTGGGTACGGCGGTACGGGAAGGGGCCGCGTCCGTGACCCAGTTGGACATCTACCTCCAGCCCGGCGCCGAGCGCGATGAGGACGCCGAGCCGTGGCCGACGTATCCGAAGGTCTACCGGCTGTCGGCCGCACACGAGGAGGCGCGGGACCTGCGGACGGCACCGGCGGCGACCGCCGACGCGCGGCTGTTCGCGGCGTCCACGCTCCGCTTCACCGGGGACACCGACGGGCATGTGCGGTCGCTGCACCTGGTGGAGGTGGACGCGCGGCGGCGACCGGTGCCGGACAGTGGACGCAGCATCCCCGCCGACCTCGTGCTGCTCGCGCTCGGTTTCACGGGGCCGGACCAGGAGGACGGGCTCGTGGGTCAGTTGGGGCTGGAGCTGGAGCCTCGCGGAACGATCGCCCGGGACACCGGGTTCGCCACGAACGTCCCCGGTGTGTTCGCCGCGGGGGACGCCGCGCGGGGGCAGTCGTTGATCGTCTGGGCGATAGCGGAGGGGCGGGCGGTGGCGGCGGCCGTCGACCGCCATCTGACGGGCAGTTCACAACTGCCGGCACCGATCGGCCCGTACGACCGCCCCATGGTCGTGTAGCCGTGCAGCCGTGTGACCGGCGCAAGCGGGCGCGTCAGCGGCGCTCGTCCGTCCCGGCCACCTTCCCTGTCGACAGTGCCACCCGGTTCCAGGTGTTGATCGTGAGGATCAGGGCCAGGACACGGGCCAGTTCCTGGTCGTCGAAGTGGGCCGCGGCCCGGGCGTAGACGTCGTCCGGGACGCCTGCGTCGGCCACGCGTGTCACCGCCTCCGTCAGGGCGAGGGCCGCTTGTTCCTTCTCGGTGAAGAAGTGGCGGGCCTCGCGCCAGACCGCGACCATGTGCAGCCGGTCCTCGTTCTCGCCGGCCTTGCGGGCGTCGTTCGTGTGCATGTGCAGGCAGTACGCGCAGTGGTTGAGATGTGAGGCGCGGATCTGGATCAGCTCGACCAGTGCCGGGTCGAGGCCCTCCCGGGCGGCGGCGTCGAAGCCGACGAGGGCACGGAAGACCCTCGGGGCGGACTTCGCGAGGTCCAGGCGGACAGCCGGGGTGCCGACGGTCGCGGAGGTGGCTTCCGCGACGTCAGTCACCGTGCTGGTGCTGGTGTGGGCGTCGGTCGTGTTCGTCGTCATACGCATCAACCTACGACCGGAAAAGACCCTCTGTAGGGTGCATTTCCATGGATGAATCGTGGGTCAATTCCGCGGAGCGGATCGGCGCCGACCTGCATCTGGAGCTGTCCGGCCCGGGCGGTCGGCGGGCCGCGCTCATCGGGGCGCTGCGCGAGGCCGTACGCAGCGGGCGGCTCGCCCCCGACACCCGGCTGCCGCCGTACCGTTCGCTCGCCGCCGACCTCGGGATTGCCCGCAACACGGTGGCCGACGCCTACGCGGAGCTCATCGCGGAGGGCTGGCTGACCGCTCGCCAGGGCTCGGGCACCCGGGTGGCGAAACGGGCCGAGCCGCTGCGGCACACCGTACGAGTGCCTCGTAAGGGACCTTCCCGCGCGCGTGGGCCCCGGCACGATCTGCGGCAGGGCACCCCTGACGCGTCGGCGTTCCCGCGCGGGGCCTGGCTCACCTCCTACCGGCGGGCTCTCCAGCAGGCACCCAACGAGGTGTTCGGGCCCGGCGACCCTGCCGGCCGCATCGAGTTGCGGGAGGCGCTCACGGAGTACCTGGCACGCGCGCGTGGTGTGCGCACCGAGCCGGGCCGGATCGTGATCTGCTCCGGTTTCTCGCACGCGCTGCGGCTGCTGTTCGGCCAGGACCGGGGCGGCGGGGGCGGCGTGCTGCGCGGTCCCCTGGGCGTGGAGGCGTACGGGCTGGGCTTCCACCAGGAGTTGCTCCGGGCCGCCGGGGTACGGACCGTGCCGCTCCCCCTCGACGAACACGGCGCGCGGGTCGACAGACTGGGGCGCGAGCGGGCCGTGCTGCTCACGCCCGCGCACCAGTTCCCGACCGGCGGACCGCTGGATCCCGCGCGCCGGGCCGCGGTCGTCGACTGGGCACGCGCGCGCGGGGCGGTGATCCTGGAGGACGACTACGACGGCGAGTTCCGCTACGACCGCAAGCCGGTCGGTGCCGTCCAGGGCCTCGATCCGGAACGTGTGATCTTCATCGGCTCGGTCAGCAAGAGCCTGTCGCCCGCGGTGCGGCTGGGGTGGATGGTGCTGCCGGAGCGGTACGTCGACGACGTGCTCGCGACCAAGGGCGAGCGCGAGGCCTGGGCGAGCGTTCTCGACCAGCTGAGTCTTGCCGACTTCCTGTCCTCCGGGTCCTACGACCGTCATGTGCGGCGCATGCGTCAGCGGTACCGCGGCCGCCGTGACCGGCTGGTCACGGCGCTCGCCGCGCACGCGCCGCACGTCGAGGTCACCGGTGTCGCGGCCGGCCTGCACGCGGTGCTCAGGCTGCCGCCGGGCACCGAGCGGTCCGCGGTGAAGGCGGCCGCCTGGCAGGGCGTCGCCCTGGACGGCCTCGCCGAGTTCCGGCACCCGGAGACCGACATGACGGCGGGCGACGGTCTGGTCGTGGGGTACGCGACGCCCTCGGAACACGCGTACGCGGCGGCGCTGGACGCGCTGTGCGAGGTGCTCCCGCCGGAGGAGACGCCCGCGGCGGATCCTGCCCGCGGATGAGCCACGGGCTCCCGCACAGGCACGAGGCGTCCGGTCGCCCCTCATACGGGCGCACGGATTTCCCTCCCGCCTGTCCGAGCCACCCCCGGCGGTGCTCAGAGCTTGCGTGCCACCGCCCCGTACCCGGGAATGACCCCGTCGTCCTGACCGGGAACCGGGTCGCCCAGTTCGGGGTGCCACAACTGCGGTACCTCGACGCCGGGTTCGACGAGTTCCAGGCCGTCGAAGAAGCGGGCGAACTCCTCGCGGGAGCGCAGCGCCAGGGTGACCCCGGCCGCCTTGAGCTTCTCGGTGGCCGCCTTCGACTCCTCGGGCGTGAAGTCGGCCGTGGCGTGGCTGACCACCAGGTAGCTGCCCGAGGGCAGTTCGGACAGCAGCCGCGCCACCAGCTCGTGCGCGCCGTCCTCGTCGGAGACGAAGTGCAGCAGCGCGATGAGCGAGAGCGCGATGGGCCGGCCGAAGTCCAGGACCTTCCGGGCGCCTTCGAGGACGGCGTCCGGG